>Ga0123342_1006677_pt1 | contig 15820 bp, 4 predicted proteins | sample Turbeawhitnodule_FD_89960 | JGI IMG/M metagenome (GOLD analysis project Ga0123342, IMG submission 89960) | Root nodule microbial communities of legume samples collected from Mexico - Turtle bean Mexico white nodule | ecosystem: Host-associated > Plants > Roots > Nodule | place: Mexico: Nepantla... | reverse complement strand
TTGAATGATGCTTTGAGGTAACCTGTTGGTTATATTTTTGGGTATGGTTTTCTCACTTTAAGGTTGTTCTGCTCCAACCATAAAGGAGAGTTTCTTTTGTGGATGATATAGGAAGTTCACTTCCGGTTACTGTAATGGGTTGGGATACCCCTGAAGTATTCTTCTAATTTTATTTATTCATTGCTGATAAAAAAAATAAGGATGTGGCTAGGAGTTTGGGTGTGTGTCCAAGATGTCTCTTTTTATTTTTGGTGGCTATTTTCTAGCTTAAGAGGGTGGAAGAGATAAGGTGTGGAAGCATGACAAGAACACCAAAAGAAATGGAAAAAGAAAATAAAAGATAGTGAATATAAAAAAAATACAAAAATGTTTTTTTTTTACATTCATGTTCCATCCTACATCTCAATAAATATTAATATTTTAATTATTTATAATTTTTTTAATTTTGAAAATTATTTTAACATTTTGCATTTTGCTTATATTTTCATTAAGGAGATTTTTTATTTTTTTTAAAACAAAATATTACAAATATTATTTTGTTGTGGGTGTAAGGTGGGGTTGGGTGTCAAAATATCATCACCCAAAAAAATAAATGGAAGGTAGGGTGATGATTATCTTACCAAGTGTACACACTTAGGGTGGATGACTAGGACACTTACGGGGTCTCTTGAAAATCTTTTTGGTGTTCTAAGAAGACAAGAAAATGATGACAACTTAGGAAAACTCAACTAATCAAGCATCACTCTTGTCAAAAAAGTTATTCAAGTCAAAAATTGATTTTGATTTCAAATGTGTGATTTTACATAAATGGAATGTTTTTGTATAAAACTTTTAGGTGTCACATATCATTACAAAAAAAAATCAAATTTACCCACGAATCTGAATTCGTAGGTAAAATTAGTTTTATCTACAAATTATTATCGATGGATCTGATTATCTATGGATTATTACCCATCAATTTGAATCTGTAGGTAACTTTTGCATTACCTATATGGATTGTTACCCACAAATATGAATCTGTATGTAAATTGAACATTATTTAAGAATTATTTCTCATGAATCTCTATTTATAGGTAAATTTTACATTATCCACAAATATTACTCACGAATCTATATTGTTAGGTAAATTTAATATTATAATATTAATAATCATAAATAGTAATAAAAAGCTTAAAAATAATAATAATAATTTTTTTTTAAAGTATCCAGAATTACCTACTGATTTAGCCACAAACTAAAATTGGTGAGTATTACTTATGAACTCGGGTTAATGGGTAATACCTATGACTTGAAACTTGTGAAAAACTTTCATTTTGAATAAACATTTTCAATAAACTCTACTCTTTAAGTTAGGTTCAAATTCTTAACATGCAATATAAAAATTAAAGGATAAAGAGATTGCAAAATGTTTTTTATAGAGATTCGTTTGAAACGCATAAACTATGTCCAGTTCTTGATAAACATGATCAATCACCCTAGTTTAGTTTAATAAAACTAAATATATAAATTTATATAGATTAATTGAAAGTATTACCTTTTTTAAAAGTTTATCCTAAAGTAACTTAATCGCTGTCATAAGAAAAATATTCATTTATTATATCAGTTATTTTTTTATATTTTGACCGCCTACATTTAATATATAAAATAAAAATTAATGCCATAAATATTTTTAATAAATATTTTTTATTTTATTTTATTTTTAATATGTGTATATTTAATGTGTGTAAATATTTTTTGATATAAAGATTCCATTTGAGTGCTTGAAGTACTCATGTTCTCTTCTCAGTGAGTTCTTGTTCCAAACCATGTCAAACAACATTATGAACTTTCCAAATGAAATTGTTGTTGAATGTGGAGTTTGCAACTATATTTTTTCAAGTCTCCAAGCACTTATAGTCCACATCGAGCCTCATTTAGCTCGAGAGAATCTGGCAATGGAAGTTTCACCAATTGATGGAACAAAGCCATATATCAAATTGTTGGAAAAGCCCATCCTCAACCATGGTTATTTCAATCTAGAAAATATCAATGGCGATGCGTTGGATCTTTCGTTGAAACTCTAGAGATTTAAAGGGTAATTTCGTTGATCTTATTATGAGTTTTATATAATGATGGTGGTGTTTAAAACCGCATATGATGTATGTTTTATCTTAAAATAAAATTGTGTCTTCAATTATCAATTAGTGTCATTATGTCAAGTCATGTATTAAAGCTCTGTGATATTGATTCTCATTAGAACTTAAAGATGTGAATCATACAGAGAATTAGAAAAAGTTATATTAAATAAAATTGTTGGTTTGAGTTTATTTATAAATGAATTTGTCATGCAAATTTTCTCTCTCTCATTGAATATGAATTATAAAGGTTGAGATTATATTTGTACTCATAATTGAAGTGTGTGTATTTTAAATTTTGTCAAAGATCTAAATTTTGGTATGCATTATTCATAATTTAAGATAAAGATATAATTGATACAAGAAATAAGACTTATTAAGAACACAAATATGCCAATTTAGGATTCTTATTATTGAATTCTTCATGTGTGTGACAAATATAAAGGTTTTACTTTGATGTGAATGTAAAGAACAAAGTGAATATAGAGCTTGTTATGTTTTTTATGAAAGAGAAGGTTTTAATTGTCTTAATTCTTTGAATGAAAAGGGGTAACATGAATTCAAAAACATGTGGTTGATTAATAGTTTTTATGCTTCATACTTCAATAGGTTCTTCAAAACTTATTTGCACAACCTAGTTAATCTTTTTATTGTGAAAGGAATTTAAGTAGTTGTTCATTTATTCATTTTATTAAGAGAAACAAAATGACACCATTTAAAGTAAAATATTTAATATTATCTAATTCAAAATGGTTATTACAGAGCAGTTGAAAAGATTGTGTAAAGAATCATTTAATTTGTTTTCTGGTTTTCATGTTTTTGTTTAACAAATTCAATTATAACATTTTTTAAATAACATATTTTAAGCCCCACTTCATTTATTTTTTTTTTTTTTCTTTTATGGAGACCCACACTCATATTCTCATTTTTTTTATTTTCTCCACCTTTCATTCTTATCTCTCTTCTCTTTTTCTTTTTATATTTTGATTAATCTATCCAAAAAAAAAAAATTCTTTATTAAATTTAAATTTATTTTTTTCCTCATTTTATTCTAATTCTTCCGTTTTCTTTACCTACACTATATTTTTTACATATGCTAAAATATTACCGTATAAATTTATAATAATATTTAAAAAAAATCGATACACATGCACGATGCGCCTCTTAGTTCTTAATAATATATATTTTTAACTCATAATACAAAATTTACAATAAAACAACAAAAATTAAAACATGATGAATAATAAAGGAAGAAAAAAAATTAAGAGATAGTAAAAAAAGGACTTCCACCTAAATTAAATAAAACTTAGCGTCACTCATATTTTATATAAATTAATATTTAAGTATTTAGAATATTTAATTTGAAATTTAAATTTTTTACAACATAACTTCACTATATGATTTATAGTAAACAATATATTCAATCATCTTTCGTATAATAAAACAAATTACATAAGTAAAATTATATATATAATATAAAACAATATGATAAAAATACTTACAAACGTCTATATTTGTACATATAATCAAAATCAAGGAGGTTAAAGGCTGAGAATACTCTTAAATGGTTTTAAAATAATAAACTTTAATTTAAAAATTAAAAAAATAAAATAAGATACATTACAAGAAAAACAATCGTTTTAGCTGATGTTTATTTTTACATTATCAAGAATTAAAACCTCTATTAATTCTCACTAATGTCTATTATATATCTAAGGAGAAGAAAAACTAAATAAGAAACTATCTTTTTCTCACTCCAATATTGCTTCTTCCATCACTTTACTCTCCCAACTTTATTACCTAACTCGACAATAATTTGGGTTTATCACTACTTTATATATCCTAAATAATTGCATTATCTATCAGATGTGGGGGCTTCAAAGTCATGTGTATTATTGACTAAAGATTGCAAATACATATTGTGAGGAAAAATTAACGTTATTACTTCTCATTTTCATAATAAATTAATTATTAGATGTATTTTAAAAAAAACTTAATTTAAAATATTTCAAAATTATGGCAATTAAATATTATCAATTATAACTAAAATTAAAATTGCACATAAAATATACGTACATCAAAAGCTAAAACAAAATAAGTTAGATTTTTTGAAGTATGAGCTTGAAACAAACAAAAAAAATATGAATTATATAAACCAACCAACTAAAAAATATGTAAATACGGTTGAAATACTTATTATCCAAGATTAGTTGTTGAAATACTTATTATCCAAGGTTATTTTGCTGAGTTTTTAAAATAATTTTTTTAAACTTTAGAAAACTTATTTGTAATGTGAGTTACACTTTCAAAATTTTAGAGAATTTAGTTATAAAATATATTAAAACTATGTAGTTTTTAATTATTTATTTATGAATATATTTAATTATATTTATTTATTAAAGTTTGAAATTTTTTGAATGTTTTACTAAGATTTTACAATAAACCTTTTGGAATTTAACTAATATTAAAAAAAATCTCCGTTATTTTACTAAGGTTTTAGAATAAACCTTTGAAATTTAACGAATGTTAAAAAAACCTTTCGAATTTAACGTAGGTTAAAAAACCTCTATTATTTTGCTGAGATTTTAAAATAAACCTTTTGAATGATTAAAAAAAACCTCTGTTATTTATCTAAGTTTTTAAAATAAACTTTTGAAATTTAACAAAGTTAAAAAACCTTTAAAGTTTAAGGAAGGTTTAGAAAACCTCCGTTATTTTGTTAATGTTTTATAATAACCTTTGAAACTCCGTTAATTAAATAATTCCTATAATTATATTAATTTTTCATAAAAAAAATTCTTAGGACACAATTCTTATAAAAACTAAATTGATTTTGTGTAAATGTTTACAAAATACAAATAATATTTACAGAAGAACGAAATTGATTTTTTAAAACCAAGATAAAATTCTGAAAACATAAAAGATTTTTCCCAAAAGATATTTTAACTTACAATTGATTCTTTTGAAACTTAATTAGAAAGCCAAAATGAAAATTTTAAAAACATTAGAAAAAGAATATAAACTGGTTTACCAAAAAAGATATGATATGACCTAAAATTTAATATTATGAAAACAGATTTTATATCCACAGTGTAAACGGTTAAAAAGATATATAACAATAATCTATAAAGAACCCTACCACCCTTGAACCCTCTCTATATATAACATTCACATGAACCAATGCTTTTGACTCTCTCTCAGGTCTCAGTTATGTGAAGAACATCATTCTCTTTCTCATTCATCCTCGTTTCTGAGATCATCGAAGACATCGAACATCCATGGCTGGATTCCAACAATACAACTTTTTTCCGACAGATTTGTTCTACCCTCGTCCACAACCTTCTGCTGTGGAAACTCCTTCTGGCAAGCCAACGCAGGTGCTGCTTCCATTGCAAACTAAACAAGAACAAAAGAAGAAACAGAGACAACATCGTAAACGCATGATCATAGTACCACCTCTCACCCATGTTCATCTTTCAAAACCAAAAGGGCAACCACTGTTTGTCAAGAAACTGTCCACACACACCATGAAGCCATTTTCTTGGGCCATTTTCTTGAGTGAAGAAGAGAGTGATGCTTTGTACTAGAACAAATCAAATTTCGTTTTTTCATTTTAATTTTTAATTTGATTTAGTTTATGAATGAACTTTTTTTTAAAGAAGTTTACTTTTTTATTCAAAATCTAAAGCCTTCTATTTCGAATAATATTCAAATATATCTTTTATTTCGAATTTTAAAGATATATTTGAATAAACTTGTTGAAAAAAAGAATTTATTGAAATATATCTTTTTGTTTCAAATTTATTAAAGATTAGTTTATTTCTAATTAAAACTCTAATGATCGTATTAATCTTTGAAATAAAAATAAAAATCATTTTTTGATAATTTTTAAAATTTGATTTCAAGTCTTTAATTTTATTTCAATTCAATGCCTAATTGAAAATTTAAATGATAATAATAACGTATATTTGGAGATTATAATTAAGATTGAAAGTGTTTAAGTTGAATCAACAATCTGATTCAAATGTTTGAAAAACCTTAATGTTTTTCGGCCAAGTAAAATAATATATCTTATTTTTAGAGATATATTTGAATATTGAAATTCGAAATTTGTTAAATTTTAAAGACTAAAATTCATAAAAAAAATAATTCGAATTTAAAGACTAATATAATAATTCGAATTTCTGACATTAAAAATTAAATTATTTATTTACAGTAATATTCAATCGATGGCCTGTGATAAAAAAGCTAAAAGAATGAAGAAAATAGTATTCCATTGAAGCTCTCGTTGTAGAAACAGAAAATCATGGATTGTGCTCATTTTATTTTATTATTAATTAAATCTCTTTTATGAGATCAATGATTCCAACTATAATTACAGTTAATTCCACCTTTCATTTGTGATTTCACAATCTATTGGTTATGATATGATGAGCTTTACTTTGAAAAGCATCTACAGAAATCAGTTTACAAAAAAACAATGACACTTAATTTATTAAATATTAGATTTTAAAAAAAAATTATAGTGAAAAAAATCTTCATAATTTATTATCGTTACGAAAACCCTAATTAATTATCGGACTATTTTTTATTTTAATAATTATAATAATAAATAATTAAAAATAATAATAAATAAAATAATTTTATTCGTTTCTATCTAATTATTTCTTATTTCTTTCTTTATTTTGTCTTTTCTTTTATCTCTTTTTTATACCAATCCTAAAAAGACTAATTTTAGAGAAAAAATAATTAATCACTATATTAATTAAATTATATATTATTTTAAAAATTAAAAAAATTATTGGTATCTAAATTAGTTTATATTATTAATAAAATAATTTTTAAATTGATAGTTACCAAAATTTTAGCTATCAATTTTAGAATATGATTAGTTGGTGGTTAAAATTTTGGTAGTTATATTATACACCAATTTAGACACTATTTATTAACAATAGAAATTACTTTACATACCACTAATTATTGTAGTCTCTACAATAATATCTAATTTAGTTAATATAATAATTAATTATTTTTTGTCTCTAAAATTATTTTTTATTTAATAATTTTCTTATAATGCAAAAAGAAAATTAGTTTACATATTTTGTTATATATATATATATATATATATATATATATTCAGTAAACATAAATAGAATATAATATTGTCTTTTATACATAAATAACGTTTTTAAAGTAGTTACACAAATAATCTTATAAAAGTGGTGTCATATTATTAACACATGCACACTCGCTTACATGTTTATATGTCCACACATACCTACTTACTCACGCATGCACACACAACACACATGATACTTTTAATAAACATAAATATAGTTTTTATGCATAAATAACACTTCTAGAGTGTTTATACAAATACTCTTATTATATGAAACAATTTATTATCTAATAGGATAATATGAGTGATGTTAGATTATTAACACATGCACACACGGCGTATATGATTTTTTTGATTGATTTTTATTTCATGATTTTCTTGTAGCGTATAAAACAATTTATGATCTGATGAAAGTGGTATCAGATTATTAACACATGCACACACGCATACATGTTTATGTGTTCAGAAGTACTCACTCACGCACGCACACACAACACACGCATGATATTTTTAATAAACATAAATATAGTTTTTTTTATACATAAATAGCGCTTTTAGAGTAGTTATACTAGTAATCTTATTATGTAAAACAATTTATGATCTAATGAAAGTGATGTCAGATTATTAACACATACATATATATATATATATACGTGCACACGCAGATACACACAACATACACACATGTATATAAACTTTAATTCTATGATTATTTTATTTTAAAATTAAATAAAATTATAAAATAAAATAAATTATCTTTTTCATCAAACAAATTTTTACTTATTTCTTATCTTTTAAACTCTTTTGTATGAAAGAGAGATAACAGTATAATAGTGTAAAAATCTCAATTCTACAACTTCTAGAGTCTCCTTATAGTGGTGGACCTATAACTAATTAATGAATAAAATATTTTGATTGAGATGATCCTAAAATATAATCAATAATTCATAATTACTCATTCAGAATCACTCAATAGCATAGCATAACACACACCACCAAATATTAATTGATAAAACTGTAAAACGTATTAATAATTTTAAGTATTTTATTTCAAATTCACTTCTTATTATATAAACCATTTATGATATGATGAAAGTGTAACACATGCACACACACTTACATTATTTATTTGTCATATTCATTATCACTCACGCATGCACACACAAACACAACACGCACACACACATATGATATTTTTAATAAACATAAATATATTTTTCTATACATAAATAATGTATTTTTTAAAGAGTTATATAAATAATCTTATTATATAAAATAATTTATGATATAATGAAAGTGGTGTCATATTATTAACACATGCACACACGTTTTAAGAGGAGTTATACAAATAATTTATAATTTACTAAGTGGTGTTAGATTATTAATACACACGTGTATAGTATGTAAACATAATACACATATGTATATAAACCTTGATTCTAGTGAATTATTTTATTTTATCATTATTTTATTTTTAAATTAAATTGATTTTATCTAATTTAATATAAAATGAATGTATGAAAATTAAACTTAATTTGAAGTTTGCGCTGAATTAATTTTTATTGTTTTATTTTATTTCAATTCAACTTCTGATTTATCTTAATATTCAACTTCTGATTGGTGACCTATGATAAAAAAAAACCCGAAAAGAATGAGCAAAATAGTATTACATAGAAACTTTCATTGTAGAAACAGAATATACAGGATTGTGCTCTTGTTATTATTTATTATAATTAAATTCCTTTTATGAGATCAGTGATTCCAACTATAATTACAGCTAATGCTACCCTTTCATCTCCCATTTAACAATCTATTTCTTATGACATGATGAGGTTTGTTTTCAAGCATATACAAAAAAAAAAACCAATTTCCAATAAAAACATATTGACACTTATATAAACATTAACAATTTTTTATAGTGAAAAACATCTTCATAATTTATTATCGTTACGAATACCCTAATCAATTATTGGACTATTTTTTATTTTAATAAATATAGTAATAATGAGTAATTAAAAATAAAAATAAATAAAATTTATTTATTTATTTTTTATCTAATTTTTTTTATTCCAACACTAAAAAAATAGAGATTAATTTTAGAAAAAATTAATAATTATTATATTAACTATATTAATTAAATTAGATATTATTTTAAAGATTAGAAAAATTATTAGTATATAATTAGTTACCAAAATTGTAGCTACCAAATATAATTAGATACAAGGTAGAAATTATTTATTAATAATATAAACTACTTTTGAATGATAATAGTTATTATAGTCTATAAGATAGTAACTAATTTAGTTAATATAATGACTAATTAATTTTGATATATAAAATTATTCTATATCTAATAATTGTTTTGCAGTGCTATTATTATATATATCTTTAATAAACAAAAAATATAATATAATATAATATTATATTTTATAGATAAATAATGTTTTTAAAGTAATTGTACAAATAATCTTATTATGTGAAACAATTTATGATCGGCTGAAAATGGTGTCAGATTATTATTTAACACATGCGCACTCATACATGTCTATGTACTAAATCTTACATACTCACTCACAAGCACACACACAACACACATAATCTTTTAATAAACATAAATATCATTTTTTTATACATAAATAATATTTTTAGAGTAGTTATACAAATAATATTATTATATAAAACAATTTATAATATAATGAAAATGATATCAGATTATTAACACATGCACACACTCTTGTACGAGTATGTGTACACGCGCACACATACACAACATACCCAATACACATATGTATAAACTTTAATCTATTGATTATTTTTCTTTTATCATTATTTTATTCTTAAATTAAATAAAATTATAAAACAAAATAAAATATTTTTCATCAAACAATTCTTTTACTTATTTCTTATCTTTTATACTCTCTTATAAAAGAAAGATAAGATTATAATAGTGTAAAAAAATTAGTTCTACAACTTCTAAAATCTCCTTATGGTGGATATATAACTAATTAATAAATAAAATTCTTTTATTGAGATGATCTGGGATTGTCACTCAGTGGGGTAGTACACACACCACCAACTATTAAATAATAAAAAATGTTAAACGTATTAGAAAAAACTAATTTTACATATTAATAATTATTTTAAGTATTTTATTTTGATTTTTTCCGTAATGATGAAAATATTAATTGCCAACTAATATGAATTATATAATGATATAAAATTTTAACACAATTTTGGGTAAAGTTATGTGTAATCTACAATTAGGAATGACAAATTACATCTGGATGGTCGATTGGCTTGCAACCAAATTTGACGGGCTGTTTGTTTTTATAAATTAAAAATAATTATTTTTTGTAATTTAGATTATTTAAAAAAGTATAATTGTGTAATAATATTATAAATTAATTCATTAATACTTGTAAGTCTAATTATTAAATATAAATATGCAATGAGTTATTTTTTTTTGTCGATAATAATTTTTTTCTGCATGCACGATGAGTTACTATTAAGAATTTAGGCATAGGCTTTGATAATTAACCGGCAAACTTCTACCCACATAGAAATTTTATTTATATGTAATATTATATATGTTTTGAAAATTCAAATATAATTTTTGAATAATATGCTTTATTTATATATATATATATATATATATATATATATATATATATATATATATATAAAGTGTGTCTGTTATTTTGTGCCTATAGAGATAGAGAGTGTCTTAAGTTTCATTATGATAGAGATCTGATGTTACCACTATTTATTACTATTTATTATTATAACTTTTAAGTGTAAAATTGTTGGTAAGCACAAAAAATTTCGATTTTTTTATATTAATTAAAGATAAAATATTTTATAGTATATAAACGAGTAAAAAATTTATTTTATAAGTTAATTTCATAAAATTAAATTAGAGTTAAATTTACCTTAATAAATGAAAATTTATAGATATGTTGAAGATCCAATACTATTACTGAAAATGAAATATAGAAGAATTGAATTTAATCTAAAACTAAAAGGGAGAGTAAAAATGAGTTTGAGTAGTAAAAACTATCCAAACAAACTGTGAGTTGAGGAAGAATGAAAATGCTGAATGAAGGAAGAAAATCTAGATGGGGTGGTGATTATAATACAAGGGAAAAAAGAAGGGACATTGAAGATTCATTCAAGGGCATTTGGGTCCTCCCCTTTTGGTCTTCCAGTTGTTGTAGCAGGGGCACACCTCCTTGTTGCCATAGGTTCCAGGAGGCACACACAGGCATTTCGCACAACACTTCTTGCAGAAGAACAAACATGGCTTCTTGTACTGTGTGTTTGAGCATCTATGCGCACAACGAGGTCCACAATCTGCAATTTCATCCACCATTTTCCATTTTAATCTCAACATCACATTCAATCACTACCTATCATTATCAATAATTTTTCCATACCTTGTGGTTTTAGACTCCCCTCACTCGTCCCATCATTCTGTCACTCAACAAAACAAACACAAAATTAACATATATATGCTTCTTTTGTTAATTAATAATTAACTTCCTCACACATTTTCTACATCTCAAAAGCCTTACCTTGTTTGAATCAGGAGCTGGTGCTGCTGGTGCTGCTTCTGGTCCTGGTTTTGGTTTTGGTGCTGCTCCTGGTGTTGGTGCTGGTGCTGGTGCTGGTCCTGGTCCTGGTGCTGGAGCTGGAGCTGGAGACTTAGAGGTAGCAACAGCAACCATAGCCTGAAGATGATAATAAGCACAACAGTTAAGCCTTGTGGTTCATGTATATTTTTATAGGAAGAAGTTTCACACCAGAAGCTAAAGTGAGAAAGTGAACAAAAAAAACAAGCCATGTGAATGCAGTGGCATCAACTCCACTTAAAACACTATTGTTTAGGTCATTAGAAAGAGCAATGCAGGAGAAATAAGAATGATGTTGTTTACATGGCTCTCCTTGAGGAGGAGAAGGATTGCAAGGAGGCAGAAGTGAAGGATGTTTGTGGCCATGGTGGTTGAGATGAGACAGAGAAGGAAGTTGTGTGTGTGTGAGAGAGAGAGTGGTTTCCAAGTAGAGTAGAGTTGGGTGGTTATATGGGAAGTTGGGTAAGACTTTGTCCATTTTTGAAGCTGAAATGTGGCACTATGTTTATGGGAATTGGTACAGAGATAGCGAAGAAACAGCCATTTTTTTCACTATGACCACTGCAGATATCATATTTTCTTGCCTATTAAATTGCCTCTTCTCACACCTCTTCTTTCTTATCAAACTTATGCTCAATTTTGTCTCCATTCTCTACTCTCACAGTTAATATCATTTAAATCTTCACTTCATTTCTTCATTTTTCAAAATTAAACATATATTATCTAATTTGTATAAATTAATATTGAATATCTATCTTTAAAGGTATCAAAAATAAATAAAAAATATATTTGACAAATCAATTTGTTCCGCCTCAATCACTCACCAAGTTAGGCGAGTCTCCAGGTTGACAGGTTCAAAAAGTAAACTCACTTCCATCTTACCATCATATTCGTTTTTATATGAGATTTTGTTATAAAAATAAAATAAGAAGATTCGCGCTATGATATATGAGTTGTCTATATAAGATATCCAACACCAATTTTAATACAAAATCTTTAAGGTTTAGCATTTGAGAGTTTGTTTATCACTTAACATTCTTATTTCTATTCAACCTAAAACTTTAACACTAAACTTTAAGATTTTGTGTTGAATGTGATGTAAGTTCTCTTATATTAATAACTCATACATAAAAAATAAAAATTTAAAAAAAAAACTTTATAAAAAGCAATATATTAAAATAAATTACAACATTAAATTTAGATATTATTTATAAATATGGTGTTAATGAAATAATTAATATAAATATTTAATGATATTTCACAGACACACAATTTCATATAATAAAAAACATTAAAAAGAAAAAAAAGAGTTAATGTGGAGCAATTGAGAGTGCGATGGCGGAGGCTTTGCAAGCTTAAATATAGAGTCCTCTCCACCCTAACGGACTTCAATTTTTATTCACTTTCTTAATATTACATCCAATTTTTATATAATTGGAAAAAAATACTACGTTTAAAATTTCTAACATTGTGACTATATATTTAACTTTTATTTATCAGATATTTTATTGAACTTTTCCATCAATAAGCCTTTGTTAATTTTATCCGATGATTTTAACTAAATGTATTAATTTGCAACTTTTAACCTAACACTTTAGACTAAAAACTAATGTTTGGACTTTTAATTAACATTTAACAACTAAAATTTCACAATAGCTTAAGAGTTTATATTTTAGTATATATGAATAAAACTTAAAATTTTCCTTAAAGTAAAATATTTAGTTACTTCATTTCTTCTCTTATTCAAAATTACACTTTCAAATTGTTAATTATAAAATTATTCAGTTTTAAATTTGGTTTCTTTTTTATTGTGGAATCTTTTCGTTATTTTCTTAATTACAAAACTTCAATGGGAGTTAACTCACTGCCAATAATAAGATTAAAGAACACATTGATAAAATAAAAATAAGTACATGCATTCACTAAGATCAATAAGTACATTCTATTAATATTAATTATTATATAAAAAAATTGTAAAAATGTATTTTAAAAAAAATTGTAATACTAATGTTTTGAATTGTTTTGGAATATATATAATATATTGTTAAAAATGTAAAAGTAGAGATAAGGAGGTTTTTGAAGAGAGAAAGTATTATAGTTGATGAATGCATGTGAATGATAGAGAAAATGAAGTGGCAGTGTGACATGTGCAGTCACATGGATGGAGGTTGGAATGGGGTATTGAGAGTAACTAATAACGGACAGAGAAAGAGATATAAGAAGAAAGAAACAACATTCGAAACCATCTCACCTATGCTTTTTCTTGTCTTTTTTACAAACCACCAATCCTTCTCACAACTCCCATGAACCCTTCCATGCATTTCTTTTTTCCTTTTTCTTTTCTTTCTTATCCAAGAATTCCTACCTCACAACAAATAAATACATCAACAAAAACATGTTAGTTTTATATGTAACATTGTTTATATAAAGAATTTAACTTTAAGGTTAACTAAACTGACTTATAAAGTGAGGTTTACATTCACTTATATATTATGAAATGTTTTAATCTTTAAATGATGTAGGATCTCCAACACACTTTCTCACGTTGAGAGTGACAACTCGTGCATGAGATAGGTGATATCCAATAATTGTCCCAATAGCGGATAGTCTGATAAACCCAACAAACAATCGTTAAGATTGATAGACTCAAAATGAGTCTGATACCATATTAAGAAGTGAACTTTAAATCTAACTCAACCGACTTATAATGTAAGGTTTGCACTCACTTATATACTATAAAATATTCTAATCTTTAGTCGATTTGTGATTTTTAACACTTTTCATAAAAAAAAAATAAACTAAAAAACTAACAAACAACACCATTAGTAGGTGCTTATTGATTAACAAGTGATGTTGTGATTTGCATCACTAGTATAATCACAATTGGGTCATTCCATTAATAAGTATCTCTATTTCCCTATACATATCATGTTTACTTTTTTGTTTTTGGCATATGACAAGTGTAAGAGAGAGTCAGCTATTCAATTTCACGTGAAGGCATTTGTTTGTATGTGCCACTTTCCTTAGGCTTTTAACTTAAATTTAGATTTTTTTTGCTAATAAACACTATTTTGTTTTGAGAAAATGTATCAACGTAGTAAAAGATGTGGCATTACTTGTATAAAACATATTTGTTTATACGAGTAACGTTGTTCAAGAAAAAAAATGAATAAGGGAAAATAATGAAAAAAGTATTTATAAATATTCTATCGATGTACATTATAAGATTAATAAAAATAATATAAACATCTCGTTTGAAGATTCAATGTTTAGAGTAAAAGAGTTGTTGTAACAATTCTCGTTACCTCACACAAATTAACTATAAATGCAGATGACTTAATTTAAATAAAATTTATTTCATTTTATGGTGAAAAAATAAAATTTTGAATATTGAAGTGTCATACATAAACAAAATAAATAAAGAGATTATATATCTATAAATTAAATATGAGAATTCAATAATCTCATACATAAAGAAAATAAATAAAAAAATCTTACAAATTTATCTCCTAATTGTTCAAATAACAATACAAAAATAGTATCTCAAAAACACTACTCAGGTGAATGAAAATACATCATAAAAAAGGCCTGAGGTGTTGGACTTTGACTAGATTGAGGTCCAAAACTTGAAATACTTTTACTTTTTGCACCTATGCTTTGTCTTTATTAATATATATATATATATATATTATTTCACTATCGTTATTAATAATTGTCTTGACATCTAGTATTGTTGATCTCTTTATAGTGAAACTAAAACTTTAAAAACAATAAATGTTCATTTGTAATATTCTCTCACTGAAAGTTTTTCTTTATAAAATCTTGATCCGATGACCGGTGCATAGAGTACTCGTAGATCAAGGAAGCTCGGCGGATGTCATGTTCTGGCCAACATTCAACAAGCTACAGTTGTCCCCTGATCAGTTAAGACCGTATACTGGTTGTCTCTACGGTTTTGC
>Ga0123342_1006676_pt1 | contig 15821 bp, 12 predicted proteins | sample Turbeawhitnodule_FD_89960 | JGI IMG/M metagenome (GOLD analysis project Ga0123342, IMG submission 89960) | Root nodule microbial communities of legume samples collected from Mexico - Turtle bean Mexico white nodule | ecosystem: Host-associated > Plants > Roots > Nodule | place: Mexico: Nepantla... | reverse complement strand
TTGTGCTTTGACTGAGCATTAAATGATTTTCTAACTGTTTACGCTCCAGTTTTTAATGCTTTGACCAATCTTTAAATGCAATGAATAGTTTGTTAAGATTTGATAACAAACAACAACTTTGATATAATACAGAAAAACAAATTTGAGTTTTTCACTGATTTTCATTAAGAGAAAAAGTTGAGATTGCTTACAGATTGAGTTTGATCAAAGAGTGTGAGATAGGATTTTCTGCTTGTATTGATTTCAGATTAGTTCTGTAACAAGTGTAATCCTTTGTACTTTGAAAGAAACTTTCTGTGTGTTGCTGAGAAGTGTTGTGTGTTCTTGAGGGGATCAAGATCAGCATTCTTAGTGTTGTTGTGTTGACCAAGGGAAGTGTGTGTCTTGAGGGGATCAATGTCACTTCTTTGGTTGTGTTGTAAGTGATCTAGGGTTGATTGCTTAGTGGATTTCCTCAGTGGTTTCTGAGAAGACTGGATGTAGCTCTGGGTTTAAAGTGAACCAGTATAAACCTCTGTGTGCATTCTCTCTATCCTTAATCTCTTTAAATTCAGTTTTAATATTTGTAAACTGGTATAAACAACCAATTATTTCTGCGAAACAACCGATTGTTTTTTTGGTGTTGTGCTTTTTGCTTTGTGTTTTGACAAACTGATTTCTTAATCAAGATATTCTGAAGTAAATTTCATTCTTGGCTTAAAAGATTTCAAAAACCCTCTTTAAACCATTCACCCCCCCTCTAGTTTAAAGTCATCCTTTCTAACAGTCTTCAACTTGACTTACCCTCGAACTTCTACTTGGTCGCCTGTAAAGTCGACAAGACAACCATCGAAGGGCATGAGTTGATCGAGGGGAATTTGTAGACCCAAATAGGTATCCCAAAACATGACATCGATCGAGCTTCCCTGATCTATTAGGACTCTATGTACGTTCCGCCTCATAGTGATAACTGATAGCACCACGGGATCATCTTCATAAGGAAAAACATACTCAGAGTCTTTCGTTGTGAAGCAGATAGATGGAACTGAGTGTCGCTTGGGTTCTTGAGTTTCCAAGATCATCACGGCTTGGGAGTAACACTTGCAACTAGATGCTGATGACCCCCCTCCAGAGAATCCCCCTGCTATAGTATTGAAATCTCCCAAAATTGGGGTTTCAAAGCTTCATCCTTTCATCACATCTTCTCCCTTATGTTCTTTCTCTTGGTCGTCCTCAAGGTACCTGGTCATAAAACCTTCCTTCACTAGCTTGGCCAGTTGATAGGATACCTTTCGGTATCGTGGTTGCATGCTTGTTGGAATTTGCACTAAGCGTCCTTCCACCCGCCGAGTGCCTGATCTATCTTCTTTGGGAAGCACAATTTGTCTATCGCATCTTCCCTTGTTATAAGCGACCTGTATGATGTTCAAAACTTTGGTCTAGGCAAATCATTATCGAATCGCCTTTCGCATTGTGCCCCTTCATAATGTATGGGATATATCTCTGGTCGGCACATCAACTTGTTCGGACCTCGACATTCTTTGAGCCGTGTTCCCATCCACTCTCTTTGTATCTCCATTGCTTTGGTTGTTCATTTACCTTCTTTCTTTGTATAGCTTATTCTGCTTCATTGTGTGCCATTGCTCGTTCTCTTACTTCAGCCATGGATTCCGCATTGTTCCAAATCAGCGAATCACTGAAGGGGTTGGCTCTTAGTCCTTTCACGAATGTGGCAACCACCATCTCTTTGTTCGGGCTTTGTAAGCGTACCAAGACAACACAAAAACGATTTAGGTAATCTTTCAAGATTCCCCCTCTCTCTGTCTGACGTCAAAGAGATCAGGCAATTGGGGGGTTCAACCTTATTAGCTGAAAATTATTCTTTGAAAATTCTGGAGAACTCTTGAAAAGATGTGATGTGCCCGTCTGGGACGCCGTTGAACCATTGGACGGCGGTTCCTATGAATGTGCCCATGAACATTTTGCATTAAACGACATTCGAACCACCTGAGATTAACATTTGATCTTTGAATGCCTTTAGATGGCTCTCGAGATCTTCCACACTGAAGAAAGGAGTGATTTTTGGCGTGATGAAGTGAGATGGGATCGATTCGTACATAATCTCCTGTGAGAATGGCTGGGAGTTGTCTTGTGAGGATATGTCTGGGGAACGAGCTCGAATATTTTGCCTTCCTTGTTTGGGCATGGCTCTGTGTAGCTCCTCGTTTGTGTTTTGCAGTTCGTCATTTACCCCGATGACGTGTTCCATCATCTATCTGGAAGTTTCTATCTCTCCCATAAATCTCTCTTTGTTCGTTTGGGCTTCTTCGCGTAGGCGGTCTTGTTTCTAACAGTATTCCTCTTTGGCCTGTTGGAGAGTTCGCATTGTCTCCATGATTTTTTGTAAGACTGAGGCTTCATCTCCATCGGGCATCTGCATTCCTTGTCTTGTGTTTCTCATGTTTGTTTGACTATTACGGTTTGTGTGTAAGTGTTTCAGGTGGTTAGCAGGACCAGTTGTTCTTGTCAAAACTTGGGGTCGGATCTTGGAGGAGGTCTCCAAACCATTCCTTCATAGTAGCAACCTTTGGGTACTTGAAGATCGTCATGTGGTGAGAAGAGCTACACCTGTTGACAAGACTTCGACGATCAAGTCAGTGAAAGCATTAAAATGTCAATGTATAGTACTTATCTCTGTTTGGGGTCTCATGGCCCTTATATAGCATTTTGTAGATTCTCTTCATAAAATTGTAACAACTTTGTTAGCCACAATTATATTTCTTGATTTATAGGGATGGTGTTACACAAGATTCGCCTCATATAGCGTTTTTTGTTCCTAAATGTGTGTTCATTTTATGATGTAATAAACATAAGGAAATAATCAATGTAACCTTATCAGCTGTCAAACCCGAGCCACTTACATTTATAGAGCCTAGCCATTTGGGCTAAAAAACCCAATACACATGATCGGGTTCTGACCCGATGCACTCGATCAGGTTCCAACCCGATCATGACCAAGCGGTACATATAGCACAAATATAATTGTATTTGAATTGTAGGTATATTCTTCTTCTTTTAAAATGTGCATTTTGTTATCTTAAAAATCAATTATTTTTGTAACCCAACCTCTTTACAACCCTGAAAAAGACCTTAAAAATCATGTTTCTGATGTGATTGTGATATGAAGAAAATGAAAGGCAACTATGATTTTGTTAAGATTTAGTGGAAATTGAAAGCAAAACACTCTCATGTGAGAATATGAGGAGAAGTTCCTTACTAAAATTGTCATTTCATTATTACAATTGTTTATCATGGAAATTGATTGCATTTATATCTTGCTACATATGGAGTTGGAAGCATCATAGATTTTTAATTTAATCTAATGTCCAGTAAATAAAGTTGCTTTGATAATTGAACCATAGTCTGATATATCTAATTTTTTTTTTTTTTTTTAGGACAAACAAGATTCTAGATAGGGGGAGTTGATAAGTATCATAATTTAGTGAGGTTTTATGAAAAAAAAAATTGCTAGGTAAGTATTTCTTTTATCATGTTTTTCATGCTATAATTTTAATTTTTTTGTAAAAATATATGTAACCAATTAGAAGAATACGTGGGATATATACTTTGAAATACCAATAATAATTTTTTAGATCCGAATACGATGAAACTCATGTGAAATCATTCTATTGTGATCCATCATTTAAGGGGTTAGGCCAATAGGTTTCTAAAATCAAAATTCAAATTAAAATTTTCCTTTCACAAGTGTTTTTCCAATATCTTTTGAAATTAAATATATTTTGAGACACTTTTTCTGAAAACATTGTCGTTGATTTTCCAGTCGACCCAATTTAATCCTTTTTTCCATTTTCATTAGTATGAAGTGTTGTTTACAATTTTCATCAAAGGGAAAGACGTGGTGACTGGTTAAAGGTTTTGACTTACCAACACACACTCACACACGCACAAGTGGGTCCTCCATGTGTTTTCGGTTGCCTTAATTTCACACAAGTTACACAACCTTGCCTCTATTCACTCCCTCCAAAACCACACCTCCTCAATTCTCTTCTATTCTGTTCATTCTTCCAACTTTATTCTTCTTCTAATATTTTAATTATATACATACCAAGAACTATATATAACCCTTTTTCTTAAAAAAAATCACAAGATAGAATTTCTAATTAAAAGTTCGAAAAGGATCATATGTATTATTATTATTATTATTATTATTCCCATGATGTGAATTAACTTGCATAAAAAAACCCAAATCCAAATGGCAAATAATATTACGGCTATGAACAAATCAATTTTATCACGTCGCCGAAAATTTTGCCCCCGTCTTATTGCTTATATAAAGGCCCCTCTATATGCTGCTCTTGGCAAGAAGTCACAAATCACACATACACACACTAGTGTGTGGTGTTTGCTTCCATTATCTAATAACTCCTTTTTGCTTTTTGTGTGCAACGAAAACCCAAGAATGATGGCATGCCAAGATTGGCCTGAGCCAGTGATTAGAGTCCAAGCCTTGGCTGAAAGTGGCTTAGCCACAATTCCCGAACGTTTTATAAAGCCTAAGTCCCAAAGGCCCACTAATTACACCACTCACGCCTCAAACCAACCCAATGAATCTCACACTACTCATGAGGACATAAACATCCCCGTGATTGACATGAAACACCTCTACAGTGGGGAGGACGGACGGCGAGAGGAGGAGCTCCACCGTGTGGCGGCGGCGTGCCGTGAATGGGGGTTTTTCCAAGTGGTGAACCATGGTGTGAGCCATGAGTTGATGAAGAGTGCTAGGGAGGTGTGGCGTGAGTTCTTTCACCAACCAATTGAGGTGAAAGAGGAGTATGCTAACACACCCCTCACTTATGAAGGGTATGGAAGCAGGTTGGGAGTGAAAAAAGGGGCCATTTTGGATTGGAGTGACTACTTCTTTCTCCATTACATGCCTTGTTCCCTTATGGACCAAGCTAAGTGGCCAAACCTCCCAACATCATTAAGGTATGTCTCCTAATTACCAATGTAAATAAAATAAAATAATAACATCCTAATATCAGACTCATCTAATTAATACTTAAAAAATATTATTTTATTTTAAAAGACGGTTGTTAAATAATTATTTTTACTATTAAAGTGTTAAAAAAACTCTATTATAAAAAAAGAAAAATACGAACACAACATAATAGTAAAACCCTTTTTTCTTCCTTTTCATATCTCTTCTTCAATACCCTATTTTTTTTTTCATTCTCATGTATATAATTGTTTTAAACCATACATTTTGTGAGACAAATCATATTTTGTCTTTTAAGTCAGACACATTTAATAAATATGCTTGAATAGTCTGTACGGACTTTAGATTCAGTCATACAAAAAATTAAAAGAAATAAACTTTATTTTATGCAAGTGGCCAAACATGTCAGAAGTCATTGTTTAAAAGTGAATAAAAATGAACTGTCATATTGTGTTACACTGTGCATCTATTCAAAGACTAAAGCAAAGCAGACAGGAGTTGTTCTTATTTTTTAAATTAAATGCAAAATTGGGTGTGAGAAACATGTGACAACAGGTTCTACCACTTTTTATCCAACAAAAAGGAAATCAGGTTTTGTGATTTTGTCACATTTGGTATGTAGTTGGTGAGTATTTTACAAAATTAAAGTGGTTAGCTAAAAGAGTCACTTTTCTTCATTAGATTAAGGTTTTGTAAGGTTCATCCATCCACATGAAATAAATGTTTGGCTTTAACTTAGCCGTGTTGCACAAGAAGACATCGATATTTATATTACTTAATTAAGATTATGAACATGTTAACCGATGGTTGGTCTTGTGGTGCCGTTTCATTTGGTGCAGTCATAAACTTTTTCTTTAACACTACTTCGTTGAAACGTAAACAACTACACCCCACCCATATGAAAAACGTGGGGGGTTTCAGGTTGGTCCACCAAATACTAAAATATTATTATTATTATTATTATTATTATGGCAATAAAGGATAAACGATAATTGAGAATAACAATCTGCAGTGAATAAGATATCCAGTAAATTATATCACGATTTTCTTTTATTTTTGTCTTTTGGCATCCACATGCGTACAATTTTAGCATTTAACTTTGTAGTCCAAAAACAAATACTAAAAAAATGTATTATTTACATTAGCTACAACTTTTTTTTATAGATTAAGCTTTTAAAAAGATAATGGAGACTACATAGTATTTTCATTTGAGAAAAGAAAATTACATCTAGGCTGTTTTTAGATTTGTGGTGTTAAATTAAGTTGCGTTAGAATTTATTTGCTTATAGGTTCTCTCTCATCTCTAATATAAATTTCTACCAAGAATTTATCAACAAAGATATTACTTTAATGTGAACTCACAAATATAGTTTTTTTAATTAAAAAAAACCTTTATTTAAATACCTTTCTTCAATCTTAAAGGATTCATATATGTAAAATTTAAATTATAATAATATTTATATATATAAAAAAAACTTCTATAAAAGATTTTAAATGGTGAAACTCATGGGAGGTGAAAAAACCTGCCCCTCCTCTATACGCGAATAAAGCGTACAAATTTTATTCACACGAAAGCAAGTGAAAAAAGAAACTTGTAGCCAAAACAGAGTTAAAAAGCATTTGTTTTCCTTATCAGGTAAATTTCTATTTCAGTGTTTGAAGCTTAGTGTGAATTAAGTTCTTGACTTTTACAAATTTTTCATGTCATAGTTCTTCATTATGACAACCTTGAATTTCTGTGTATATTTTTGTTTCAATTTCTTTAATTAGGTATTTTTTTCTCTGGATTAGGAATGTGATAACTGAATATGGCGAGGAAGTTGTTAAGCTAGGAGGAAGGGTTCTTGAGATACTGTCAGTGAATCTTGGGCTAAGAAAGGATTTTCTGATGAATGCATTTGGTGGGGAAGATGAAATTGGTGCTTGCTTAAGGGTGAATTTCTATCCAAAGTGTCCACAACCTGACCTCACTATGGGTTTGTCCTCTCATTCAGACCCCGGTGGCATGACCATTCTTCTCCCTGATGAAAATGTGTCTGGACTTCAAGTTCGCAGAGGAGACGATTGGATCACTGTTAAACCCCTCCCAAATGCTTTTATCATCAACATTGGTGATCAAATTCAGGTCTCTATCTACAACAATGTTGAACCATTTTCATGTCATCACTTAGGACTTACTTTTTTTATCAGTATAATATTGCTACATTTTGAAAGAAAACATGGCTGATATGGTTATTGACATATCATGTGGGTGACATGTTTGTAGGTGATGAGCAATGCAGTTTACAAGAGTATAGAGCACAGGGTGATTGTGAACTCAGACAAAGATAGAGTTTCATTGGCCTTCTTTTATAACCCCAGGAGTGATATACCCATTGAACCTGCCAAGGAGCTTGTGACTGAGGATAGGCCAGCACTATACCCATCAAAAACTTTTGATGAGTATAGACTTTACATTAGGACAAAGGGACCTAGTGGAAAAGCTCAAGTTGAATCTTTGATTTCCAAATGTGATTCAAATTGAGTAGTTTGAAGTACACACAATTTGCATATGAATAATTTATCATCGATTGTATTTTTATTTATCAGACTCAATTAATCAATATCCCACTCTTACCTCTCATTCTTTATTCTATTTTTCTTACCCAAATATGTGTTTGAGTTATTGCTTTAGTCAATTCAAGACGGATAAGGTTTTTATTGGGTCACAAGTACAAAAAAAATAAAGAATTGAACTACTAATAACTATATATTCAAAGAAAAATCATATTTTGCTAACCATTTTTTCATAAAGTACCATTTGATAACTTTATTTTAGTAATAAAATATTGTAATTAATTTGTTTGTATATTTCATTACATATATAAATATATAAATAGGTATATAGATAAAAATTTTAATATATGAACTAATTTTATGAGATTTAATTAAATTTAAAATTCGTTTCATAATATTGTAATAATTAACTTAAAAATTCATTTAAGACCTATTTATCTATTATAAAATGTTTTTATCTCTATATTTTTAATATTTTTTAAACTAATAAATTATGTAAAATTTAAATAAGGTAAGTAATCGTGTATATATATATATATATATATATATATATATATATATATATATATATAACTAGCAAACAAAATTATCTATTAATATTTTTTTTTATATATTTGTGATAGTGGGATGTAAACTAAAGTTGTGATGGTGAGGAAAAAAAGATATTAACTTGAGGCGTGAATTTAGAGGTATTAAAGCGACGCAACTTTATTATAAAGTTTAACCTGGCTAGTTGCGTTTGTAGTTGCAACTTGGAGGCAACTTTGGATTGTTGCATAATGTTTATCTGTGGAAACAATGAGTACAAGTAGCACTGCGTGATTACCTTTTTCTTCATCAGCTTTTTGTAAAATGGGAGTTAGTGCTTGACCCGTTTGCACCATTAAATTTGGTTGCTATTCCAACAATGCCTTCTGTTTGCATGCCTTTCTCATACACACACCACTGAACACAAAGGTTTCTAAAGAAAAGTACCAAACAGAGTGGCTGATCAGAAATATTACAAACTGTGGTCCTATCTCACCCACTACCATTTGTCTTGTGGGGAACAAAAACGTGTATGAAGACTCCATCCATATTTCATCTCTACACAATCCACCATAGATTCATAAATTCACACGTTTTTATAATGCATTCATCAAATATAAAATTTATTAATCAATTTATTCATTTGTCGACTAATTAAGTAATTTCAATTCAATCACGTCACCGTTTCTTATAAGTGGATTCACCACACCAATCCATCTCATTTTCAGAAAACACCATGTGCATCATTATAGGAGAAGTTAGTAGGTCCTAGAGTTGGGATTTTTTCATAAAACTTATCACCAAAACAAATTATCGATTCAGATATTAAGAGTTTTTAAGAATAAATTTAAAAATTAAATGTGTTTTTTTTCCTTATTCTTTCACGTGAAATTGACTTTCGTTTTTAGTTTAACTTTTAATTCTTTTGAGTGTTATAATAAAGAAATTATTGTAATGAGTCATTACAAATTATTTTGTACGTGATAAATGAATTTTCGATGTAAATTAAAATGTTAAAATATTTTATATTAAGTCATTATTGACGTGAATATTATATGATATTATTATACACTCAACGTCTAGATATTTTTTTTAAGTAACAAATAAAACACATTGATAATGACTCATTCCTTTAATTTATTATTATAAGTATCCAATAATTATAAAATTTAAAATTGAAAAAAAAAATCAATTTTGAATTATATAGTACATGAAAAAAACATATTTATCCCAAAATATAATTTGTTTCAATATTACTATTGATTAGAATTTCTTTTAAGAGATATACTCACAAGAATAAGAAATGAGTTAATAAATTATTACAATATCATATCATATTTAGTCTAAAACTTTATATTAGGTATTTGTGGATTTTTTTTTCTTTATATATGATATTCAACTTTTTTATTTATTTAATATGTAATTTTCAAATCATAATTAAATTTCAAACATATTTTTGTTTTGTGGTGTAGAAGTTCAAATCTATATTTTAAATATAAAACATGAAAGTTTTTCAATATAATCATATATATTTACATTTTAACATTAACTTGACTTAACATCTCATCATATATGGATGAATCTAGGTTTTTGAGGACTCAATTTATTCGTTGTTTAATATAAAAAAATTCTTTAAATTTGACTTTATATAATTTGAAAATAAACCATTAAGGCAAGCAGTTTTTAGGTTTGAAAATTCATGGGTGTATGTGTAATAAAGACAACTGAAGCACTAATACATTTGAACAATCACACGATACTATTAGTCTTACTATCTTTAAAACATAGATTCCTACACTAGTCTACACTAGTCAAAATGATCTAAACTAACGTGTCAATTTGGTTTATCATGGGTTTGGATCGCATTGGTTCAAAAGTAATTTTTTAAATTTGGTCAAAAAGGTGGACAAAATTTAGAACAAATATGTAGTAAATTGAGTTCATTCACCAACCCACCTAAAATATCATCTGATAATATTAAATTAAAATTTTAATTCTTTAACTTACTTTTGTATGATGAGATTGAGAAGTAAGTCACTATCACATTTTGAATTGTTTCATTCACTATGCATTATGTTTGTGCTAGATTGTTTTTCTATAAAAATAAAAAATCGTCTAACAGATGTTATGTTAGAAAAATATACTGAATCTAAAAGATTATATGCAGATGCAACACAAGTGATTCTAAAAGAGTGAGTTGCAGCACTTTAAATCTTGATCATCTGAAAAGCTTAAAAATAAAGATCCGAGAAAGGTTTTTCTGTCAAGAAGCTAGCTAATTTAGATTTTATTCATAGAGACTCATATTATTGGTATAATAGGCTTTCATCTTGTCTATTCTTAGAGTTCTTTATGAATAGGTATACTCTACCTATGTATCGTTTTTGTTAACATATGAGTTTTGGTTTTATCCCCTCATTTTTTTTTCTTTTTCTTTTTTCTTTTAATAATACATTTTTTACATGATGACAGAGGATTGTTGTTGCTTAGGGTGTTAGCCTAGTTGAAATGTCAAGTTGCATAGTGATGCCTAACATGAAAGCTTTATAAAAAAAATAATGGATTCTGCCCAAAAACGTTTAAGGGTGGAGTTAGCATTTAACATGATCCGAGTCATTTCTTGTAAAGATCTATTTTTGCTCTCAACAACACCATTCTGGTAAAGAGTTATTTAGACATTATTAACATGTTGGACGATCTCCCAGTGTTAAACATGTTAGATGGTCTCACTCTACTAACAAGTTAGACCATCTCGCAAATGTTAAATATGTTGGATGGTTCTATAATATTAAACTTGTTAGATAGTCTCATAATGTTAAACGAGTTAGACGGTCTTGATTTCATTTTCGTCATAGATGATCCATACAATTTCTTTAGAGAATAAATGTATTTTGTTTTACATAAGTTTTTCAAATGAAATTAAATGATTATTAAATATTTACAAACCTCGTATTAATCCTATTTAACAATTTAAATCAAATATATGTATCAATGTTTAGTATTATACAAGTATGGAAAAAAATTTAAATACAACATTCAAAATAGATTTTTAAAATAGAAGGTTTTCAAATTCATAATTATGAAATAATCAAATTTATTTGTTTTTTTACTATATATTTTAAATATGTTTGAATTGTTTCTAGAAACAGTTCCAACGTTCAAGACACAGAAATCCATTATATTAGAAGTTTTCTTTATGAACATCTACTACAACAAAAATGAAGTGATGCATAAGCGAAATGTTTTGCTGATATCAAGTCTTGTTGTTTCGAGCTTCAACATTCATCTTTGTGAAAGTTTTATAAAGGATTCAAAGACAAAGTTGAAGAAAACAACAATTAGAATAACATTTAATAGAAAGCTTCAACATACACGAGAGTTGCATATCAATTATTTAAGAATGTCTTGTGTTTTTGGGTTGTGAGGTTAAACTTTGTAATTCTTCACATTGTAAAGTATACCCAATGAGCTTTGATTATGCTATCTTTGAGAGTATTTCGTATATTTTGAGAGGTCTTAGTTTTAGGGGAATATTAAGACTAGTATAACCTTGAGAGGTTTGTGTACTCAATGTAACCTGGAGAGGATGGTGTACTCGCCATAATCATTTATTTTGGTCAATGGAACCTCTTAAGTAGTGTGTTTGATAGAGAACTAGACATAGCCCAAGGTTTGATGTGAACTAGTATAAAAACTTGCTTTATTATGTTCTTCATTTTCATGTTAGACGTTATGTTTGTTCACGTTTTAGTAGTGATCTAGAGGGATGCACCAAGTACAGGTTGCAAGTGAGAAAGAGTTAAAAACTAAAGGGGGAAAGAAAAGTTCAAACACCAGAAGGATTTTAATTTTCCATTTTTGAATTACTGTATTCTTTCTTGTGTTATCATGTTAGTCACCACTATCCTATAATAAGAAGACTCATGAGATGAGTTACACTAAGGAGAAATAACTCAACTTTAAATAAAGAATCCTTCTCCCAAGTCTTATAAATAAATGTACATAGTAGAATAAGTATCTTTGAGCCTTGTATATTGGGACAAATTAGTATAGGATTTATTTTGGGCCCTTGTATTTGGGCTAAATAGGTCAAATAACCTAATCTTAGGAGAGAGAAAACTCTTTTTGATGGTCCTTGGCTCCCTCTTAAGTTCTTCGATTTGGAATGAGTTTGATGAAAGAAGGAGGCATGACAATGGAAGATATGATAAATAAAATGGGTAAGAAATGGTGTGAAACAATGAAGGTTAGAGAATGGTGCTAGGAAGGAGGTTAGGCCAACCTTCTAGCTATCTCTACGACTTCTTCCCTAAAGAGTGAGAGCACGAGAAAAGAGAGACTTGAGAGCAATTCTAAAAATCATTTAGGCAGAAATTCATTACACAATTCAAGTGTAAGAATTACACAAGAGAAGCTATTTATTTATTGAGTTAGAAGTCTCCTATAGTGACTATTAGAACTCTCAAAGACTCTCTATTCATGGAGTGTCATGTGGCAACTTAAAAACTCTCCATTGGTGAATTTCCATATGGAAATCCATGTCTTGAAAAGCTCTCCATTAGAAAATTGACAGTGGCACAAGAGAGTGGAGAAGGCATGTATGAGGTGCCACATGTGCTTCATGAAGGAAAGGAAAAATCATCTTGTGCTAAAGGAAGGCTCCATGTTGAAAAGTTATGTGGTGCCTTGTGTGTGCCATGTAGGTATCCCTCTTGGCCTCTCTAAATTCCTACAATCATATATTAAAATGGCCCAAATACAAGGCCCAAAAATTTTATACAAAAATTAAAGACCGAAATTGAAATCCTATTTACTCTATACAATTTTTACAAGGCTACAGAAGGAGAATTCTCTAGAAAAATAACTTTTGATCAAAATTTTCTCTCTTCCGAGACTGATTATTTTGGTGACTAGGATGGTCCTCCATCACCTTCCCACCCTTGGAAACCCCAACTTGAGAAACAATGTAAGGTTAGGAGTTACTTACGTGCTAAGTTAGGGTGTTTACCCTAGCTTATGGTACAAGCTACTCTATCATGCCTATTTTTTTTATCCTAGTGATAACTTATGGTTAGAGTTTTGGGTAGCTTGGGTTGCAAGCTACCTTCTCCTATAAATAGGGCACTCATGTACATTATTTTCTAGCTTTGAATGCATGGTTGCATTGTTGCCCAAATTGGGGGAACACTTTGTACTTGTTCTTAGCTCTTTATAGGTTATTCCTTCTACTATATTCCTTCTAGCCTAGAACACCTCAAGAGTTGGCCTAACCTCTCTTGAACTTAGAAGAGTTGGTTGAACCTAATAAATATATTTAAGACAAAGCTAGCCACCACAACTTAGGCTAAGAGTAGAGACATTGAAAAATATATATTTCCTCTTTTAAGCCTTGCATAAATTTGTAAATATTGATTTTCTTTTTGACCTTGTATTATGGGTCAAAAGAAGACTAGAATTCAAACTCTAAACTTAGGGTTGAGAAGGTGTGCACAAGAGCTTCTATAAACCCTAACTTGCCATGCAAGCTAGGGTTAGTAGATGATATAGGCAGACACTACAAACCTTAACCCTAACTTGCCATGCAAACTATGATTAAGGAAGTTTCTCCTACACGACTCACTCACTTCCCTTGGCTATAAATAGATGCCTCTAGCTATTGTAAATTTAGACTTGCTAGGTTTTGTGAAAAAATATGGAATTATACATAGTTTTTCTGCTCCTAGAACCCCACAACATAATGGTGTAGTTGAGAGGAAAAATAGATCACTAGAAGATCTTGCTAGGACTATGTTAAATGAATATGATCTTCCTAAATATTTTGGGTTGATGATGTATACATTGCTGCATATGTTAAAATAGAACTTTAATTTTGCCTATCTTAACGAAAATACCCTATGAGTTGTATAAAGGTAGAAAGCCTAATATAAGTCATCTTAGAGTGTTTGGTTGTAAATGCTTTGTTCTGAATAATGGTAAATAATCTTGGAAAATTTGATGCAAAATTTAATGAGGGTATTCTTATTGGTTATGCTTTAAATGGACATCCATATAGAATCTATAATAGGAGGCTTTTAACTATTGAAGAATATGTCCATGTAGTTTTTTATGAGACTAACAATTATATGTGATGCAATCCAAGCTCTTGAATGGATTATTGAATGGAGAATCCAAAAGAATAGAGTGGTGATGGAAGCACCAAACAGTTGAGAGGTGCTAGGTTTTGGAAGTTTGATAGTGCAATGAAGGGGAAGGAGGTTTGGCCAACCTTCCTAAGTTCACTAGGCCAAAGAGGCTCACTAGCAAGAGAGATTTGGGAGAGAATGATTGTTCCAATTCATAACTCTTTATTCATTTAATTGGAAATCTGAATACATGAGTGGATTTGAGAGTATTTATAGATGAAGGTAGCTTGCTCCTTAAGCTACCATAACTCTAGTTAAGTAAACTTAACTATAGTGAGTATGATGGCTTAAGAAAGTTGTATGTGCTCTTCTAAGGTGCTCTAGAAGCCCTTACTTGTGTGACAAGTTAGGATTTCTAGAGTATCCTTATTTCCTCTATAAAATACTCTAGATAAAAGTAGAATACAAATCCTATAGAAGTTATTTCTATTACTGATACAAACAATTCGTTTGTCTTTTATTCTTGTGTATGGTGGCTTTGGATGGTCCTCATCAATATGCTTAAGCCTGTTGAAGATGAACTTGAATCAGATGATTTAAGAACTACACTTCAGAAAAATTAATTGATTGATTCAGAAACAACCGATTCAATCTCTGCTGAAGAACATGCTATAAATCCAAAATTGCCTAGAGAATGGAGGACTCCTAGAGATTTAACCCTAGAAAATGTCATTGGGAATATTGAGAAAGGAGTATCAACCAAAAAATTTCTCAACAAGTTCTTGAAGCAATGCCATTTGTATCTTTGTGGAGCCAAATAATCTTGATGAAGCATTGGAAGATGGAAACTAGATTTTAGCCATGTAGGAAGAGTTGAATTAGTTCACTAGGAATCAAGTGTGGTCTTTGATTCCAAGGACAACTGAAATGAATGTAATAGGCACAAAATGGGTCTTCAGGAACAAGATGGACGAGCAAGGCATCATCATTAGAAAGAAGGCAAGGCTCGTTACAAAAGGCTGCAATCAAGAGGAAGGCATTGACTATGATGAGACTTATGCTCCTGTAGCAAGGTTGGAAGCTGTTAGACTCCTCCTAGCTTTTGCTTGTGTGAATGGATTCAGGCTTTTTCAAATGGACGTGAACTGTGAATTTCTGAATGGCTATATTAATGAAGAGGTATATGTGTCACAACCACTTGGGTTTGAAGATCATAAATTGTTAGATCGTGTGTACAAACTCAAGAAATCCTTGTATGGATTGAAGCAAGCAGCAAGGTAGTGGTATGAAAGGTTAGGTGATTTCTTGTTATCTCAATGATATGAAAGAGGCATGACAAATAATATTTTTTTCATTAAGAAAAAGAAAGATGGCATCATTTTGGTACAAGTGTATGTAGATTATATTATCTTAGGTTCAACTAATGAAGCCTTGTGTGAAGCCTTTGTAGAAGCCATTAAAATTGAATGTGAAATATATATGATGGGTGAGCTTTGTTGAAGATGGTTGCTGCCCCTTCAAGATTGTGTTTGATGAAGACTTGTATGTTGTGTTTGATGAAGACATTTATGTACTTTCCATGTATTTGTGCTTTGCTTTAAGAATGTCTTAGTTAG
>Ga0123342_1006674_pt1 | contig 15826 bp, 4 predicted proteins | sample Turbeawhitnodule_FD_89960 | JGI IMG/M metagenome (GOLD analysis project Ga0123342, IMG submission 89960) | Root nodule microbial communities of legume samples collected from Mexico - Turtle bean Mexico white nodule | ecosystem: Host-associated > Plants > Roots > Nodule | place: Mexico: Nepantla... | reverse complement strand
ATAATTAAATTTATTGTGAAATAGAGAACTGATATTTGTCTTCACTAAATCATCTTACCTCAAAACGTTTAAGGTTGGGATTTTACTTCTTAAACTAAGAGTTTCTTTTTTTATATATATAAATATTTTCATGTGAGACATTATTATGTAACTTGACATTTTATATAGGTTGATACTTCAAATAACAACAATCATCTACCATCACATGAAAAAAATATTATTAAAAAAATAAAATACAAAAATATGGGGGACTAGGTCAAAACTCATATGTAAACAAAAAACGATACATAGGTAGACTATAATTATTTTTTATAAAGAATTCTAAGAACATACTAGAATGAAGTCTATTATACCAATGAAATAATTATCTATGAATAACACATAAATCAGCACATGCATTTTCTTCACGAAAAATATGAGTAACCTTAAATCTGATTTTCCCACAGTAATTAACACAAGTATTCAATTGATTCCGAAACATCCAAGGAACATTTGTCCTAGAAATAACACAACACAAACCAAAGCAGAATCACATTCCAACCAGACATTAGCAAGCCCCATCTTTTGAGTTTTCTCCATAAGATGTCTAACCCCATAAAACTCAGCAACTAGAGTAGTCTGAACTTCAAGGAACACACAAAAAGCTCCAATAAATTCTCTCATACTCCCACGGAAAATACCTCCACAAGTAGCAAAATCAGGATATCCCCTAGCAGCCCCATTAGTGTTAACTTTAACCCATCCTGGTGGAGGATGAAGAACTTTAGCAAAATCAGGAAACTTCCATCTCACAGGAAGAGGATGAAGAACTTTACCAGTACGAGTATTAATACCAAAAAACTTGATCACGTTGAAATCCAACATATCATTTTTCATAGAAGCTTTAGACGAATTACCCACCAGACAAGTTAAATCTTTAATAACCAAAGAGTTTTAGATAAAAGAACTCACATTAGATGATTGTAGTAGATGAATCTAAACTTGAGTCTTTTGTTGTGGAAATTCTAGTAGAAAAATCTTATGTTGCATGTTAAGTCTGAAGATCAATTGTTGCATGTAAGTGTGGTGCTCTTAACTTTCATGTAGGATTTAAATAACTTCGTTGCATATACGTATGATATTCTTTAGTTGTACATATAATTTGAAGTTCATGTGTCACATGTAAGTTGGAGACTCTTTCGTTATACCCGAAGTTCGAAGTTTCTCAGTGGTATGTGTGACTGATGTTTTTAAGGTACACATTAAGTATGAAGTTTTTTGCTTTGCATGTTAACAGTAGGGTTATTCCTTTCCTATCTAAGTGGAGTCTTCATATTTTGTAACTATTAAAAGCAAGGTAAATTCATTTGTTGTATTTTTTTAAATGAATAATACTATGAAATGAGATGAGAATGTCGTTCGAAGTCCAAGTGAAATAGTTTTGTTTATAGAAGTTGTATAAATTTTGGTGCAGGAGATTTCGTCTGAGTTGCTTAAGTGAAAATATCGTTTGTCGAGCAAAGTCAGAAAAGAACTTACAAAAGGTATCTTATAAGTCACTTCAGTGAGTGCTTCATCTAATGTCCTCACTTAGCAAAACTATCTCCACTTAAGCAGAGACACGTTCATATTCATTAGTCTTCCTAATTTTTATTAATATTAGGTTAAATATTAGGTCATGGTAGAATATATGTATTAAGTAAATATATATTTTGTAACATATATCCCTAAATTTATTGCTGGCGTAAGTCACATAGACTAAGACATTAGATGATGAAAGGTTGAAAGAGAGTTTGTCGTATTATCAACACACATGTTGAGGTTTGAAAAGTGAATCAAAACACATATTGAAGTTTGAAAATATTTTAAAGTTGTCTTAGTTTATGTAGTCGAGTTTGACGTACCTAAGGTGCTAAAATGAGTTTATTGTTAGTATCTAGTATAAAATACTTAATATGACTCTTTTAAAAGATGTTAGTAAAAATTTATTAATGAATATATTTAATAGGTGACTACATATACACGTCTATGTTTATGAAAGATGACATATCTAATTGGATTATGAATATTGTGGTTAAGTTGAATTAACTTATAATTGTGGTCTTTGTTAATTTATTGTTGTAGTTTGTAGATGGTGAAGTTTTGGTTGAGTTTGGTGGTGATACTTCTATGTTCAATGTTGATTATTTTATGATACATTCTTTTGTTATAAAAAAATATATATAATAAATAAAAATATGTTTTTTTTGTTATTTTCATTATTTATTAAATTTTTAAAATAAGAAATAAAATAAATATACGTGGATTTATAATTTTTAAAATTAAACTATTTAAATTTTCCTGAGTTATCGAACACCAATAGATATTAAAAGAAAGAAGAAGAGAATAACAACATATCATTTAGAGTGACAAATTGAAACAAGTTTTGGAAAGTAAAGATCTCATTAATGTCAATTTGACAAACATTTCTTAACATGTCCTCTTCATTTTGACAAACTCTTCGATTACAATCAAAACAATTTTGAAATGCATTAATCACACCAATATTTTAGTTACTTTTTTTCAACTGACATTTATATTAATTTATTGTTTTTCACACTTTTTGTTAAATCATTAAGAGGATTGAGTGGTAAAAAGTTAGGAATATGAAAAAAATTATATTGATTCAAAAAATATAGAAGAATCCAGTAAGATTTTAAGTTAAATAAATATTAAAGCATTTTTTTAATATAATTAAAATTGGTTAAATATGAAAACGTGTTGCTTAAATATCAACATTATCACTTTAGCATAAAGACACACATAATGTCCTTCAAAATACATATATCACTAGAGAACAAAATATTAAATTTACTTCTAAATAGTAGTGTCAATTTAATGTTAGACATTCATAGATTTGTTTTAATCAATTTTAAGTCGATATTAAACTGTTTTTAATTTTTTAATAAATAAAAATATTTGTATGGGTTTTAAAATACTAATAAAATCGGATTAGACAACTTTAAGTTGATGTTCATTATTTTAAATAAACATTTTTAATAAGTAAAAATATATGTTATTGAAATATTGGTATTGACTTACTAACACTAATATACTTTGTTTGTTGTTATATACTAATAGATCGACTTAATTAATTACTAGTCAATGCCAATTATTATATTTTTTTAATAAGTGAAAATATTTGTTTTTTTATTAAATTAACGTAAATAAATAAAAAATAATGGGTTGATATCAACGGTATATATTTAAGTTATTTTTAGTTAGATCAATGCCTTCTTCATGGAATATAAATATAGTTGTTGGTTTGTTTCCTATTTAAGGACAGCTAGAGAAACACACAAAGGACACACCAAATATCTTTGAGTGCATAGTTGCTTCTTTTATTTATTTTTATGCATTTTTATCTTTGTATTTTTGTCTTCGCATAAAAGGTTAAATCTTTTTGGTTGATTCCATTATAATTTTCCATCGAGGTCTCATTAATAAAAGTTTCGTTTTTCAACTCTCTATAGCAATTGTTTTAATCTTCTAATATCATGGAAAACTAGTTATTGTGAGAGGTTGTACTTGAAGACATGATTGAGAGTCTTCATTATCTTAAACTTTGATTTCTTAGTTATTTCACTTTGTTCTAATTAATTTATCGAGCTCATGATTCAAAAGAGAATTTCACTTTGTGTACATTCCTATGGAATTTACACATGAAACAAAGTGGGTACAAATTAAACTAATAGATGCACATGTTTACTGGCGAGCTTCAAGTTGAATTAGATTGATAGTATTATTATGGTCAGATGACCTTAAGCGGATGAATCCAATAGTAAAATCAGTCAAGCATGCATCTATTAGTTTAATTTGTACCCATTTTGTTTAATGCATATACTCCATGTGAATGTTTATCTCATTTCTGTTCAATAATACACCCAATGAATTAATTAGAACAATGCAAACTAACTAAGAAACCAAAGTTGAAGATAAAAAAGACTCTTAATCATGAGTTCAACCTCTCACAAAAACCAATCTTTTCGGAGATTAGAAGATTAAAACAACTACTATAGATAATTGAAAAATGAAACTTTTATTGACCAGAACCTCATAACTTCGTGGGGAGTTACAAAGGAATCAACAAATAAAGTTTCTAAAATATGAATTAACTTATTATGTGTGAGTGGTCATCTATTTATAAGCCTTTATGGGGCTTGGATCTTTGACTAATTTCTCCAAGTTTTAGTGGCATATCATAGTATCATGTCATAAAATCTGAATATCATGTATAAATTAGGAGTATTATATCATATAATCAGAGCATTTATGTGATATAATCAATGATATTGTATGATAAAATTAGTGTATTTAAAGAAATTGGGATATTGTGCTATAAAATCAATTTACGTGAAATCATATCAATTGTGTGTTAATAAGATTGATTCCCTTCATATATTTGTCCAATGTTATTACATGATGATAATTATTTGAGGGTTCATTAAGGATAGTCCCAAAACTCTTGGTTAATTTTACTTTGTCGTGACCTTCTCACGACTTGGGTCAAAATAGGACACATCCGACTTTGACCATATCGGTATATGCCCAATCTGCACTTGGACGATACAATAATATAGAAAATTTAGTTCTTACTTCGGTGGAGAAAATCTTTCCTGTTTAGGTAGAGAAAATCTCTAATACTTTGCATAAAATCTTCTAAAATATTTGATTCAAAGAAAAGCACTTGAACTTTTGTATATTTAACCAATTCACAAAGGTAGACACTTTTTTTCATATCATTTACTCTAAAAAAAACACAAAATTAACACAAATAATAATCAATGTTCAACTAAACTTAATTATATGAATCTTAATTAAAATAATAAATTTATTCATTATTACAATCAAATAATTTATGATTAAAGTTACAAATTAATATTAATTTTATTTATTTAATTATTTACTTAAGTTAATTCTTGATTAGACTCACACTAATATAATATATATTTCACATTTATTTATATTAAAGTTGATATTGAAAAATAAACACTAAAAATTAACATTGATAATTTAAAGTTTACTGTATCTATAATATAAATTTAATACTATTTACTAACGTCAATTAACAATTGAAATTAAATATCTATTTTCTTGCAGAATAAATTTATACAATTTATTTCCAGACACATTACAGTTTGATGTTATGTAATCTATTGCGGGACAAAAACACTCTAATGTCACTATGCAGTGATTTATGAGATTCGTTGCATTATATATGATAATCAATAATTACTAATCAATAATACATGGTAGAAAGTTGATTTATGTAATATTGCTAAACATAAAATTTAGATAAAACAGAGAATATATAAGTTCTTAATATTTTTATGTATATTTTTATTTAAATTAATTTTACAGAATAAATTATTTATACTTCAAAAAAGTGGTGGGAAGGATTACTTTTAAGTTTGTGACAGATATGTATATGCATTGAGTTTTAAAAAATTCACCCTCCAATATAATAAATAAATATTGATTTAGTCAAATTTCTGTGTTTTCCTTATTAATTTAATATAGTCAAACTCACCCTTAGTTGAATTTGATCAAGTTGGATAATTTGGGTCTCAAGTTTGAAATTCTTTTATGCTAAAATTTGTAATTTTAATATATATTTTTAGTAACAAATGGATAAACATCTAAATTTATATTTTTAGACCAGTAACGAGTTTACCAAAATGAAAGGTATTGAACTTTTGGTTCAAGACTTTCTTGACTTCATTTGAAGTGGAAAAAGAAAGAACATGTAACCCCCACAAGTTGGTTTGGTACAGTAAACGTGTTGCGCATTCCTCAATCGTTGATCCTTTCAACCATTCTCATTTTTTATTTTCTTTTATGTTTTTGAATAATTTCCCTATTATGAAGTCCTAAATTATATTATTCTAATTTACATTTGATCTTCTTATATTTTAATATAACCTATAAATTAATGTTAACACAATATTAAAAAAAAGTATATATATTAAAAAGCACTAATGTAGAGGGAGCAACATAAACTTTATTTGGATTAGGTGATAAAAAAATAAACAAAAATGAAAGAAAGAGAAAAATAATACCAATGTGTAGAATGGGAGATTGATGATTCAATTGAGTAAAAGATGGTAAGAGTAAGTAAATTTTGTTTTTGTAAGAATTACATTAAATAAAATTGCAAATAAATTAAGAAAGGTATTTTTGTGCAATGTATATTTTTATAATAATGAAGTAATAACCTTTTCTAATCCATACAAAATAATTGTGCTTTATTTTTTTTTTCAATTTCTTAAACTATTTTTATGTTTCCGCAACATTTGTTTTTTTTCTTCCACAGTTTCACTTTATTTTCAATAAATTTAAAAAACACGTACTTTTGCATCTTTTTATTTTATTTAACTATATTTTAAATAAATTTAACTTATTTTTTAATTTTATTTAAAAAAATTATATTTTTACCGTGAAATACTATTTTTCCTTTTAAAGTTGAAGTAATTGAGTGTGGAGTAGAGTATTTTAAATCATAAATTTCTTAACATTTTTTCTTAAGTAAAAAAATCCGCAGAAATCAGCACTTTTGTTATTTTTCCTAATTTAGTATTAGTAATATTAATTTGCATTAAAGTTGATCAATAACAAATTTGACTTTGTTGAATGGAACGGAACGGAAGGCATTACATGTCAGAAGTGCCCGCTGATTGGGTCGATATTCCAGAAACTTTGGTTGGAACAAGCAAACGCTGGAAGAACCAAACGCGCTTCTATTTGGCGTGGCCCCAATTAAACTCTAATTAAAAAAATAATAGATATACAACCAAAATATTGATACGTGTGGACAAGTATTTTTAGTTTTTTATTTAAAAAAAAAGAGAATCTCTGTTAAAATGTTGATGCTAACAAATCGTCATTCCTGTAGTTGACAAAGGAACAGTTATTTCTGTTGTTGTAAATAAAATTATTGAAATTAACTCTAAAACTAAAATTTGAAATATTTAAAGAGATAAATTTAAGAGGGTATTTTGAAGCGTTGAAATTAATTTTGAAAGTTTTAAAATTTAATTATATAAAATATGAAAAGAAAAAAAAGGCAGCGCCAACCAATGGGTGAGGCGAAGAAAGAAACGGAGAGGAAGAGTGTGTTTGTTCCGAAAGTGGTAGCAGCACACAGAGGGAGTTGAGTCGAATTTTGTTTATTAATTTAATTAACTGAGAAAGGGTTTGAATCCTTTTTTCAGGCACACTATTCTGATTCTTGGTTCCTTTGCCCTAGATCTTTCTCTCTCAATCATTAGATTTGATTTACCTTAATCCATATCCATCTTTTTTTCCTTCGCTCAACTCCACCATTTCGGGTACTCCTCTCATTGCTTTCTCTCTCCCTCTTCTTGATTTCAAATTAATATCTTCGCTTAATTGTTGGGGGTTTAAGGGTGAACAAACTGTTTTCTTTTTCTTTTTCTTTTTTCTTGTAAATAAATTTGGTGAGATTGTTTAGTGTCTTGCAAGTTTTTTTTGTTATACACTCTCTGTTACCGAACAGGGGTTTCAACGTCTTTCTGATTTTGACCCCTCGGTCCTTGTTGAGATTATTTAGTTTGTTTCGGATGTTGTGTTTTTGTTCAATAGTTTCGTTGTTTTAGCATTAGGATACTCCGAAACTTCGAATAGGTTGGTCCCTGCCCCTGTCCTGCTGCTAAGATTTTGTTAATACTCGGTAGCGTGAGTAATTAATTGCTTGAGTTTTTGCATGTTGCGAGCATTTTTTTTTTCTCTTCATTCGTCCTTGTTTCTTAGAGTGGCGGAATATTTAGTAAAATTAGAAGAAAGGTTAGGTGGATGAGGCGTTGTCGTCTATCTTTGTCTCTCTTTTGATATCTTGAGGGTTGTTATTCATTTGCTTGGTGTGGATTTCGGTGAAGAATTGAGTGGATGAAAAGGGTGACTTTGTTTCTTGTTTGCTAATACACTCATTTTGTTTTCAGAATTTTCTGCATCAATCTGTCAGTTAATTGTACAGTATATGCCCTTGGTTTCTGTGGGTTTGAGTGAGGGTGTACGTGGATGTTAAAGAGATTTGCTGGAGGTGAAAACTGTGATGCATTTGCATTGATGAAGACAGAAAAAGGTTGGCGTTTAGGCAGCATGGGTGATATGCAAATACTGCCTGGTTCTCGCCACCGTCCTCCCATGAAGAAGCCCATGTGGATTATTATCTTGGTGTTGTTTGTGTGTGTCTTTCTAATCTGCGCTTATATCTACCCACCAAAAGGCAATTCGGCCTGCTATGTTTTTTCTTCCAGAGGGTGCAAGGGTTTTGTTGATTGGCTTCCACCTATGCCTGCAAGAGAATACACCGATGAGGAGATTGCGTCACGTGTTGTGATTAAGGATATTTTGAACTCACCGGCAATTGTTACAAGAAAATCAAAAGTTGCCTTCATGTTTTTGTCACCTGGCTCTCTGCCATTCGAAAAATTGTGGGACAAGTTTTTCCAAGTAAGATTTGTTACCTGTCTAATCTTATATATTCAAGCTGTTGTTTTTCAGTTCTTACTTTGGAAGACGGTCAATGTTCCTCTTTGAAATGGATTTGTGACATCTGTTTTATCACGAAGAAGATAGCCAGTTTGGTAGTGTATAGATATCCTGCATATCTTTTATCTATTAGAAAATTAGCTTGTTGCGTACTTAAATGACACCGAATTTGTCTATGATTGAAACTCCCTTATTGTATTTGATGGTTCTTTTATTAAAAGTGACTGCTAAAAGAAACATCAAATTGTCAGGACATGGGAGAATTTGAGAATTTCATTCTTTCAGTCAGAAAACTGTATTGAACTTATTAGAAAAAAAAGCTTCTTATTGTAGAACCTTTAGCTGGCACTAGTGCTTTGGATGAAAATTATTTGTGGTCTCTCTTGCTTTTGGGGGATGGTTGGCTAAGGAGAGTGTTGCATGATTTAAATAATTAAAACCGTCTGTATTTTTTATTCAGTATTTTACAACTCAAGATGCAAAATATGTTTTACATTTCTAACAATTAGTTAATAATAGATTCCGTCCTCATTAATGAATTGTAGTGAACACATGCATCAGTTAGTTTGTTTCTGTAATTTCCTTGGTTGGTAGTTGGTTTGCTCTCTTCTTAATCGTGTTTATCTTGTGGTTTGCGTTTACCTGGAAGATGCTACTCCTTTTTTGTAGGGTCACGAAGGAAAGTTCTCTGTTTATGTGCATGCGTCCAAGACAAAGCCAGTTCATGTGAGTCGATATTTTGTTAATCGGGATGTACGCAGTGACCAGGTACATATTTTCTTCTCATTATTCAGTTTACCATGGTTTATGAATTGTAATGTCTTAATAAAATGTTAAAATAAATATATAGTCTCTTATGTGAATCATATTTCCATAGGGTGTTTGTTTTTAACTTTTTTATTTAAAGAAAAAAGGTTCTTTTAATAAAAAGGCATGCTTAAAGAAGTCATAGTAATGTGTAAGCAAATACCTTAAATTTTTTTTCTCTAATAATAAGCTAAAATTGTAGTTTTCGACACAGCGATGTCACAGAATGTGACTTGTATTTTATTTGGGGAAATTGTACTTACTTCTAAATGTGACAATGACACCACTACTAGATATTAGCAAACACTCAAGTCCCTTTGAGTGTATTACCTTTATTTCTTTTTAAGTGTTATTTAAAGTTTTGTACACAGATCCAGAAAAATAAGAAATTTTTACTTTCTCCTTAAGTAGTTATAAAGTTTTCTAGTTTACTGATTTTAATTTATAATCTAAAATGAATGCATGAGTTGTTTTTCATGTCCACTTTTGCAATACATGTGTAAATTGATTAAAAATCAGGTGGAAAGTAAAGCCGTAATTGAGAAAAAATAAGAAATGTTCTTGAACATGGAAAACAACAGTTAGAAGATCTCGGAGAGTAATAAAGAAGTGTTTGTGTCACTTTATTAAATAACATAAGAGTGATGATTAACACAGGAAAGATGAGTCTTTATTTAGGGGAATATTAGTGTCATTTAACAAGATTCCAGTGGAGACTAGTGTAATTTTTCATATTTTTATGCTTAAACAAACAGTAGTTAACTGTACTTGACTTAATGTTTTGAACTCACGACTTATGATTTTAGAGAAATAGAGTTGTTGAATTCAGTTGAGAGATTAACAGATTATTTAACTATTTAATTCATGATTTGGAAATACAATGCTGTAATAGCTCCACATCATAGACATTTTGCTTAGTCCAGAGCAGAAAGAAAGAAGAAATAGTAGCCTCATTACCTGGCCTCATGAGTTGTCAAATTTTGTTGTGGTAACCCAAAATGAAAGCACAAAGTTCTGTTGCACACTTTCATTCTTGTTAAATGAGATAAAGTATAGGTTCTATTCGGTGGAATAAGCAGAGAAGTAAACAAGTTCTGTGTGACTTTGAACTCTCTGAATTTATTTTATTTAAACAATGTTGTATCTAATTAATATTAATTGGTATTTTCTCGAAATAATTCTGAATGTGTTTTTTTTGGTGCTGGTGAATGTGTTTTTTAAATTCAACGGTTTATGTTTTAATCAGCAATAATGACAGCAAGTGTAATTGGCCGTTGTTTTCCAACAGTCGCTGGTTTTGTAGTGAGCAATTCTTTTAATCAGAAGTCTTGTGGCAGGTGATTTGGGGTAAAATTTCTATGGTTGATGCAGAGAGGCGGCTATTAGCAAATGCCCTTCAAGATCCTGACAACCAGCAATTTGTTCTACTATCTGATAGGTAAACTGTTAAATGTGTTATGAGTTTTCTTTTAATTCTGTTCTTACTGATTAATTAGTTTTAGACATTAACATGTTTTTTGTTCCTATAAGTATGATTTCATTTTGTTTTTGTCCATAATTTTTTTCCGTTGTTTTAGTCCTCCTAAATTTTAAATCTTTTAAAAATTGTCTGTCACTAATTAGCAGTGACATGACATACATGTCTAATCATGTCATAATAGCTTCATATTGAGGTGACATGGTTGATGCTTGCAACCACATTAAATCATATTTTTAGGGATTAAAAATATACTCAGTTTTATAGGTTTTTATCAATTTCTGATTTGTATATATTGGTTTTGCAGCTGTGTGCCTCTGTATCATTTTGATTATATTTACAACTATCTGATGTATACAAATATCAGCTTTGTTGACTGGTACGACAATCTCCTCTGGGTTTTCATTGAGATAATATAATAGCCATTCTTCTCTGTGCTTTCTGCTGTCTATTTGACATATTTTTTTTACTAATGTGAGCTTTTCCTTTCTCTTATTAGCTTTAAGGATCCCGGTCCTCATGGAAATGGCAGGTATTCAGATCACATGCTTCCTGAAGTTGAGGTGAAGGACTTTAGAAAGGGTGCACAGGTATATTCTTGCTAAAGTCTCGGTGGAGCTTGGAATTCAACGTTTAAAATAGAAATACTGCCTACTGGCATTCATGAATTTTTGATTTGAGCATAGTATTTTGGCTACTTTATTTTACAATTGCACTTTTCACAAGATACCAACTGGATAATTGGAAGTTGTCATTGTTTCATAACCTTTTGTGTGATTTGTATCAATAGGCTATACATAACTCACTATAGAATTGAGTTTTGTCATAGAAACTTGGTGACATCGTCAATAAAAAGAATAATACTTTATCTTCTGTGAAATTCCTTCTATGCCTATGGTCACCCAATTAGTGTCCTATTGTCATTCAATATCACCACACACCTATTCCTTTAGGATTCTATTCACCAATAGTCCGAGTCTTTGGATGCTAAGAAAACAGACACACACATGTATAAATAACCCATTTATGTCTCTGTCTCATTATTTATCTTCCCCTGCAGTGGTTTGCTATGAAACGGCAGCATGCAATTATAGTGATGGCCGATAGCCTGTATTATTCAAAATTCCGGTCTTACTGCCAGGTGAAGTTGTTTTCATATATTGTTGGGATTAATATTCAAAGCAGTTTTGTACATTAGTTAAATTTTTCTCCGTGTTAACTTGTATTTAACCTTATTATTTAATTCTGCATAAAATTTGTACTCATCAAGCCAAGCAAATTTAGTATTTCTTGAGGTTCAAGATGCTAAGTTTCAGATTGTGTGTTTTGCTTATCCTTAATCATATTATTTTTAAGCAATATATGGATATTGCATTTTGTTATTTGAATTTTTTTTAATAATTTTTCTCCAAAATATGGAAGAGTTACAGAAAGCATTTGCTTTATACAACTCCCTTTTTCGCATTGAAAAAAAATGAAAAGCGTGAGTCCACTGTAGACTCCATGGCTACTGCTGTGTATGCCCCTGCACTTTACAGGTATGGGGTGTCGCAAAAATTCGGAAAGAGAATGGCAATGCCAAAAAGTGTTAGCACCTTTGATATTGTTGGTCTTATCTTGCATGCCAGTGTTGCTGATGTGATTAAGATGATTGGACCATATATGTTCTAATAATTTAAAATTTAAAATCCCATAAATGTACTGCCGTGTAAACTAGAAAAGGAATACCTTATCGACCCGGGGTACATTGAGAAGACACGCAAATGGTATGTATGGAGTCATATTGTGCACCAGTCTTGTGGGTCACTTGGTTAATGCACCATTTAGTCTAAAGAGGGGAGGGGAAGGCTTTTAATGAAATGGGAGGATAGCGACAAGGACGGGAGGGAAGTCTTATTTGCTTCACAAAGGGAAGGGAGGAGAAATAAACAGATTTATTTTTACATACTACAGATTCAGGACTCTGATGTGAAATTTGTTATTATTGCAGCCCGGTTTGGACGGTCGGAATTGCATTGCTGATGAGCATTACTTGCCAACCTTCTTCCAGGTGAGAGTTTGAATTGTGATACAGTTCTTCTGTTTTAACATTTTTCATTCTTAAGCTAATTAGCCTATGTCTCTGGTTTTAGATGGTTGATCCTGGTGGAATTGCAAACTGGTCATTAACTCATGTTGACTGGTCTGAGAGAAAATGGCACCCAAAATCTTATAGGGCTCAGGATGTAAATTACGAACTTTTGAAGAATATCACGGTATAGTTCTGCTAGAACTCTAAATTTTACAACAGTACATATTCATTCTTTTCTGTGAGCAACAATGAGACGAGAAGGGGATAACCTTGTTGAGGGTAAACCTCTGGCATCACAACACCTCACAGTCTTTATCTGTTTGGATATCTAAGAATGGGAATGGAATGGATTAAAACCTTTTAGAAGTCTTTAAGTTTTGTTTCATCGTTCGATGGTGAGTAGAATAAAGAAAATTAGTAAATTGTAAGTTATCCAACAACCCAAAATTGGGGAAAAGAAATGCTGAGATATTGGATGAATTGGGATGGACTTAATTGCATCCTAATTGACACAATCCATGTTATGGAATGGAAATCTAAATTTAAATGGTAATGCTTAAGAAAATTTGAATGAAAGTTTCTTAAATGTAGTGATATGCGTCAAAGTGTTCTCTGGGTATTGACAATTCTCTCCCCTCTCCCCTCTCCCCTCTCCCCCTCTCTTAAGTTATAGTAAAATACACCATTAGACATTTAAGGGAAAGTAAAACAGACGTAGGGGTGGGGGGTTCCCTTTCTACACCTAGTATTTTTGTTTAGCAAGTGTGCTGCAACAGTTAACCTCTTTCAACTTAGCATTGTCTTTTTTTTTTTCAAGTTTAGTGCATGAATATTAACAATAATTGTTATTTTTGCAGTCCATCGATGTTAGCGTGCACGTAACCAGTGATGAGAAGGTATGATACATTAGAGCTTTACTCATCTGTTTAATAGAGGATGAATTAACCAGCTTGATGAATTATCTTGTGTTTCCACAGAAAGAAGTGCAAAGCTGGCCTTGCTTATGGAACGGGATTCAGAAGCCATGCTACTTATTTGCTAGGAAATTCACTCCTGAAACACTGGATAATTTGTTGCATCTATTTTCCAATTATTCAGCACCATGAGCCTGCTATTTTGATCTATTCTTTGGTCGAAAAAAGTTGTTACTTTCGGCCCCCATCTTGGTTTCTCATATGACATGAGACTTGTAAATTGCAGCATTATTGAGGCCTGATCGCCTACCAGCCACATATATTGAGTGCAAGGTGAACTGGCCATGGATTTCGGGTGGCTTAACATGAACAGAAGAGGAGGCTGACGATTCAGTGTTCCTTCCTTTGGGATGGATGGCTTATTTTTTTCCTTCCATTTCGGTTATATTTTGCCTGATAGATTTTGGAGGAATCATATCAACTCACTATGGTTGTTCATCTTTGTAAAACATGCCAGTTTAGTTGAAAACACATTACTGTTCATTCTGAAATTCATTTGTCCATTCTTGTGCTATCTCTTTGTGATGCAATTTTGTAGCCGCTTTGTCAGCGTTTCTGTCCAGCTGTAAGTGACGTTAGTTAGCATTGAGTCTTCCATAAGTTTTGAATTTGAAATTTACCTTGAGGAAGTGTAATTCTAATTTTGAAAATAATCTTGCACTGATATTTAGTTGAATGTATCATTTCTTGAATCAGCCAACAAAGATAGACGATCACAAGCAAAAGTTTAACATTTATACAATCGTTAAAGTTTTCTTTTTTAGTACAGTGATAAATTATATAATTTTAAAAGTGAAATTTAACAAGTATTTGGGATGCTGCTGTACCAAAAAGACAAGCATTTGGAATTCTTTTGACTCGCAACTGTGCCAAGAGATAAAAAGACAAGCATTTGGAATTCTTTTGACTCGCAATTGTGCCAAGAGAACGAAACAATTTTTCTGGAATTCATTTCCGTTGATGTTTTTGTTTGGACAAAAAGTGTTTCTCTAGGATGTTTATAGAGAACAAATTTGGACAGATACGTTTTGATTCACAAGCATAATTAGGATGAAAAAAAGAATTATTCACAAGTACATTTATGTAGGAGGAAAGAAAATAAGTAATTGATATTTTTTCTACAAGTTAAAGTAGATTTAATCGTTTTAAGTTTGTTCTCTAGGGGATAGTGTTCTCTTGTTAATTTTCTTATAAATGCTTGTGTAGAAAACATGACTATACACTACTTTCAATGAACATACTATGTGAGTATGTAAAGGCTTTCTTCTATTCTCTGAACAGTATGTAAAACATAATTTTACCCTAATAATCTATAAAAAACATTCTTATTTAACTAAGTTCTTAAGCACGTTCCATTCAATTATATAATATATAAAAGATTCTCATTAAAAATATGAATTAGTCTGTATATACATACTAATGCAATATATACACAAACATACATCAACTAACATCCTAATTTAAAATATAATATTATAAATGTATGTATATATATGTTTAAGATAAAATATAAATTCCCACATGTATGATAAAAAGAATTATACATAAAAGAAAAAATATAATTAATCAATACAAAACTTATTACAGGCATATATCATGCAAAAATATGTTAATTATAAAAAATATCAATCATCCTTAAAAAATTGCCTATACTTTTTACTATTCAATATAATAAAGATATTTCATAAAAATTTAATTAAAATACTGAAATTCATTAAAATAAAATTAAAGTCAAACTTGTCATCATTGTTAAAAAGTTGAACAACTAAAAACTGCCAAGGCAAATCACAACTTGGACGATTTTGGCCACATCGTGACCATTAACGTTTTTAAGGTGGTTGGTTGATGGCTCACAACAAGATCTTGCGTCACAGTTCTTCTAGAACTTTCGAAACTTGTCTCGATCCATGTCCTTCACAGACAAAGATTTGAAACTTTATACGTTGTCTTTTTTTTTTTTTTTTTTTT
>Ga0123342_1006673_pt1 | contig 15830 bp, 6 predicted proteins | sample Turbeawhitnodule_FD_89960 | JGI IMG/M metagenome (GOLD analysis project Ga0123342, IMG submission 89960) | Root nodule microbial communities of legume samples collected from Mexico - Turtle bean Mexico white nodule | ecosystem: Host-associated > Plants > Roots > Nodule | place: Mexico: Nepantla... | reverse complement strand
TATATATATTAAAAAAATTTTTTATTTATATACACACATAATAAAAAATAGAGAGTCACAAAAAAAAACACACACAATATATATATATATATATATATATATATATATATATATATATATATATATATATATATATTCAAACACTACAACAAGAAAAATCTAAATAAATAGCAACTAAATTTAGAGATAGAAATACAATCATTATATTTATTAATAAAAATTTTAAAATATTTTTTTAATTTAACTATTAATACTTTAATTTCTAAATTAGTTTATAAAATTAATAGAAATTAATTTTGATTATTATTTAGAGATAGAAATACAATCATTATATTTATTAATAAAAATTTAAAAATATTATTTTAATTTAACTATTAATAATTTAATTTCTAAATTAGTTTATAAAATTAATAGAAATTAATTTTGATATTTTATAAATTTTTATTAATAATAAAAATTACTTTTTCATACTAATAATTTTTTAAAATTTATAAAAGAATTGATTTTATTTTAGTTAAATAATAATTATTTATTTTAATTTTTAAAATTTATGATTTTTTAAGTAAAAGTATAGGATATAAATAATAGAGACAATTTATTCATAAAAGTTAATTCAGATTAAATCTCAAATTTAGATTGATTTTGCAAAATTTAGTTAAGATTAAATCCAAATTTTATAAATATTAGAGTCTATCTCAAGAACTATTGTTGTGTCTATCTGATTACTAGTTATTCACAAGAGATTTATCTGAGATATTAATGGAATTATTCATTCATTCTAGTAGTTCTCTGATTCTGCATATTATTTAAGCCAAAATGATGATGTTTATACAGAAGATGCTACTAGTAAATAGTAATAATAATAATTAAATAGTTTAATATTGGTACTAGCTTTTTCAAACACAAGAATAATTCTTGTACAACTAATATTTTGAATTAACATGATATTAGGAAATGGAGTTTAACTTTAAGTTAATTTTACAACATCAGTTTTAATTTTAGTCGACACAAAAAATTTAACTTATCAAATTAGTTTTATAAAATCAGTTTTATTTTTAGTCAACGCAAAATCTTTAACACACTATCTTAGAATAAATATTTCAAATGCAAAAATTAGATGTTTGTGAATAGTTTCATAACGATCTACATAAATTTTAAAAAATTTATTAAAATAAATTATGATGTTACAGTAAAAATAAATATTAAGTATAACTAAACCTCGTATAACCAAATTATAAAAAATATTTCATGAGGAAAAGGTTATTTTGAAAATTTGACTTGGGTCAAGTCAAGGTTTCTGAACATTAATTGGTATGATTTGGAAAATAAGGAATGTGAATAGAAGTTCTGCTTTTAGTGAAAATTGTAAAATGGGTAATATATAAATAAAAATACTTACAAATTCTTTTTCTTAAAATTTTAAATTTGAAGTAGTATCTTACTTTCTTATTGGAGCTTGTTTATAAATTTATTTGTGTGAAAAAATTTCAATGATTTTTTCTCGAAGAAGTAAAATGTGGTATCAATTCAACAATGATACTTGTAAAAAAAATACTAAACTAATGTGCATATCATAATTAATAGATAATCATATTTTTTAAGTATTTTTTTTAAACATTAGTCGCCAGTTTAATTTCTACATTTTTGTGACATAAAAATATTTATCGAAAATAATAGTTTCTTAAATAAATTTTAATTAGTATGTTAAAGAGTAATCATTCACTGTATATCTTGATTAAGAAAGTCAAAGGTATAAAAAATAAATAAAACATATTAACACGAATTTCCAAGAAAGTGTGCTTGAAATTTTGCTTTGAGACTGTTCTAGATCATAGAGTTAGTAGTGTTAAACATGTTCAAAATTTTGATAGAATTTATACTTAATTGTTGATTTGTAATTGGAGATAATTGGATTATTTAAATTAGTGATGCTTAAACTACAAATCAGTGTGCCAAATTTGAAGAAACCACATGCTTCTAACCCTAAGGAGTTGGTGATAGGTCTTCCTATAAGTAGCAAGTTTGATTTTCCATTAGTGATTTTTTAAGGTGTTTGGTATAAAAAAATATAGTTTATGAATATTTATTCATATTTAATTTTTTTAGAATATGATATTATAATAAACAATGCTTTTTGCTATATTTTTACGAAATTATTCTTGGGGATGAAAATCTAACCTTCTTGAATTAAAAAATACTATTGGGCTGAAACTATTTTTTAGTGAATTGGAAAGATAAACAATTAAAATTTATAATTAGTCCCACATATATAATTTTAAGGAATTATGTTTTGGTAAATTTGTGATTAGTAGAAATGAAAAAGAAGTAAGGTGTATATATTAAAATGCTTTTTTTTTAAAACTAAACGTAGACATAAGCTTTTTAAGTGGTTTTGTTGTGATATATGTTAGAAGATGGCTTTTTAATGTGTTAGAGACGAACCTATTAATAGGGGTGGCAAAGTGGGGCGTACTTTGCGGACCGTCCCGCGGCCCGTTGTAAAAAATGCGAGGCGGGTTGCTTATTTCAACCAGTTGACCCGCTTAGGTCCGTCCCGCATAACCCGCAGTTTGCGCGGGCCAAGTGCAGGGCGGGGCGGGTTGACCCGCATAACTTTAAAATGTATAATTGTTTTTCTACAGTCCTATATTCTTTTCATCTAGTCTCATATTTTACATTTCAAAATTTTTAATAACATGTTATTATGCATGTTTCATGAAAATAATATTATGAAACCATTTACCTAATGCATCTAAATAAAAAAATCAAAATTTGTATTTAAAAAATTATTTTTTAATAAATATTTCTTATACGGGTTGGCCCGCAGGCCCGCGAACCAATCCTTATACGGGACGGATTAGAAAAATCAACCCACAAATTTTATGCGGGACGGGCCAACCCAACCCACTTTTTACGAACCAAGTGCGGGGCGGGCCAACCCGCATTGCCACCCCTACCTATTAATGATCATATAATGTACCAACCTATTAATGATCTCTCCTAAAAGAAAAATAGTGGGTATTTTCAGCCAAAAATCTAAACTATGAGCCCAACAAAATAAAAAAAATACACATTAGCTGAGTAAATTAACCATACTTCCCTCTTGAATGAAGAAAGCAATAAATATTGTTTCAACTATTTTATTTCTGTATAATCAAAATAGTAAAGTTTGAGAACACATAAGTTATCCAAATTTCTTAAAAACAAAAAATATAGAAGTGAATTAAAACAAAGAAAATCATGAAACCCTCCTAAAATTTGCAAAAAATGAAACTAATTAAAAAAAAATACATAAACTAAAAATAAAAGGAGTAATAGTAGGATCTAAGTTTGGGGTGATCCAAATGGTGATGAGGTGGAATGTGGATAAGAAATTGAAGAGAGGCAAAGATGAATATTGGTTGGATTTGGAAGTTCAAAACCTTCAACATCAACAACCATTTAGATATTTTCACAATGAGTGGCTTCCACTCACTTCTCCAACTTTTTTTATTCCATAATAATAATAAATAAATAAAATTGTACCCCAATCTTATATTCCTTTCATTTTCAAAGAAAAAACAAAAAAAAAACAACCTTGTAAAAAAAAAGGAACAAACGAGATATTAACATAAAGATTTAAATTTGAGATCACTTATAATAGTGTGTATAATTTCATTTTTTGGACATTTTTTTTTCATTTTGCAATGGAATTTCTGAAAATTAACTAATTAGCTAGCTTTCCAAACATGTTCTAAAACATATAAAACTAAAATAATGTCATAGAAGTTAAGTTTTATGTGCATGGATCAAACATAAAAAAAAAATTAATTAATATATTTTACCTAAAATAATAAAGATAAAAACATATAAAACGCAGAGCACAGATACTATTTGGTTTGGTTTTTCCTTCTCACACAATCTGGGAGCCACAACAAATCTTCCCCCTTTTCTCGCTCAACTAAATCTCCGCCAATGACCACCCAAGCTTCCGCCTTCTCCCTTGGCGTTCCCTCCGTCGCAACCCCTTTCCGCCGCCACCGCAATCCCGTCACTGTTCGAGCCCGAGGTAGATTTCATTCCAATGCAGTGCACTTTCTCTCTCCCCCTTTCAGTACCCAATTGCATAGGAATCGTTTCCCAACGCCGCAATTGTGTGTTTATGTGCCCCAATTCTTCTCTAATGTATGTGTAGTTTCATTGCTGCGTTGTCCAGAAAGTGTTTGTGGAAATGCTCGCTCACTAAATCCTGAAATTCGGAGTTTTTTTCCCCCTTTGTGTGTTATTATAGGGAGAGTTTGGTAACACTTGAATTGGGTTTTGGGGTTGAGGTTCTTTTTGTTCAAATTTGAAAGCTTGTTGGATTTTGACAGAACTTGGACAGGTAGAATAAATGGTTGTCAGCTGCGTGTGCGTAGACTGTGGGCGTGTTTATAAGAATAAATCATGTTTTTTTTTACATTTGCTAAATTTGATAAACTATGATACCATTTTTTTGTTTTTTTTTCCTTTCATTTTTATTACCTGGTCTGCAATTTTTTAATTCTGCTGCGTAATTTTGCAGTTGTTTGGTTTCAATTTGATGATTTGTTAACATTGCGTTTCAGTTGAAATAATTTTCTTGTTCTTTCAGCGGAACCTTCTGATAAATCCGTTGATATTATGAGGAAGTTCTCAGAGCAGTACGCTCGTAAGTCAGGAACATACTTTTGTGCTGACAAGGGAGTAACTGCAGTTGTCATCAAGGTACAGCTTCTATCTTTGGCATATTATTTGCTTATTAATATGAATTTTAGTTATTTTTATCCGTAGAGTACCTTTTAAGTTGATTAGAGAGTATTGCCAAACAACGTCTTATAGTATGATCCTTCTGAGACAGCAAGTCTTTTGACATGAGGAAGTTGTGCAATTTCGTAAGAAGTGAAAGTCATTGGCGGTTTGTTATTGTTGGCATTGGTGCATTTCAAAGTAAATTCATATTGACTGTTAGGATGTTTTTTAGTTATTCATCATGAATTGTTCTTTTATGTCTTGTGTTTACGATTTAGGATTTAGGGTACATGCTTTGAATCAATGAGTGACAAATAAAGTTTTGTAATAATCAAATAGGGTAAGTTTACAAGTGTTTATTCAATTTCTTTCATTTGGCAATTTAAGCTTATATGAATTTTCAATTTTTTTATGAGAATTGGGGAAAGAAGTGTAAAAATAAGAAAAATAATGAATTGTTGAATCAGATAATTTGTATCAATCACACTATATATCAATGATTCATTCATGTATAGTAAGACACAAATTTATTTAAAATATATCTTATATTTTAAATTAGTAGGTAGCTTAAGTATATCGAATTTTACTATTCGATCATGAATCATAAGTTGTGATACCTATGATACTTGGTGCTTCCTGCATTACTCCTGTAACTTGATTGTCGAATTCATTTTTAACACTACAAATTGTGCTGGAATATATTCCTTCCATTAGTTATTTGTTTTTCTTGTGATGCTATAACTATTAGGATTCATAAATAGGTTTCCCATCCTTCCAACCCCCCATCTATCCAATTTGAAACATTTGGAATGTAGAGGTCATGGATACGTAATTTACTTCAGATGAAAATTTTGGGAGGTGTCAATCTAAGTCTTGTTTATTAAGCTGAATCTTACCTGTTAAAGTTTTATAAGTTCTAACATAGTATGTTTCTAATGGGGTTTTCCAAGTATTGTAAATTTTGTGCATATTTCATAGTTAACTATTTTTTCTTTTACATTTAAGAAGAAATTCGTAGAAAATATAGTGTTTGGTTGAATTTGTATTTTAGAAAATCAACTTCACCTTCCTTCTCTTAGATGCTCACGATTTTCCTGTTTTAAATCAGGATTCTAAGTTGGTTTTGTATTTTTTAGGTTTACATGGTTCATTTTATCTTTTCTTAGCCATACACACCCTTAGTACTATGATAGGAAGAAGAAACAACATGGGCTTCAACAGAGATGAATGGATCAAAGGAGTAGATTGGTGTGAATGTAGAGGAGAGGGGACATAAAGAGGGGATTGTAGAAAAGATCTGCAACAGTGAGAAAAGACAGAGTCTTTTTAAGTGGTTAAATGACAGGGAAGATGGCATGTGTTGATTGGTGGAGGAATGATTCTGGTATCATCACCAAAGTGTGGGATAAATGTGAGGAAGTTGGTCTGTGGGGGAACAAGGGATTAGGCCATGGTTTAGGCAATTGTTGAGTTAATTTAGAGGCTAGGAGTTCTGTCAGCATTTGGGACCCTTGTGACTACTGTGTTTGTGTTTTTTTCTCTCTTGCTGTTCCACTTTAATATACAGGGCAACCTCTGAATTTCAGAGTTACTTTGGAAACATTTTCACCAAAACACTCGTTGCTTTTTATATAAAAATCTTTTGGCATTTAATTACTAAACTTGATATTTTTGATTAAATTATTAATCTAAAAACAGAAAATTCTCAGCTAGACCTTGCTGGTCTAAGTGGCAAGGATCTTGGTTCCTGTAAAGTAAGGTCTTTGATTTGAATCCTTTGTGAATAGAAAATAGACACTTTTCTCCCTTTATTTAGGTCCACCAACTCCAAATATTGAGTGCGTAAGAGAAAAAGTAAAGAAGCATTATCTCGCTATAGTTCGTTTTAAACATTATCATATTTATGCCCCTTGTCATAAATGTTCTTTCTGGTTTTAATGCACCTGATTAAATTATTGTTTTCATCTTTTTTATACAAAAATGCAACTTTTGCATGTGGTGGGCAGCAAATGACTAAAAAATGAACTTGGAACTGAAATTCAGTAGGTTCCATGGTTTGAAATGCGGAATATTTAGAATAGATAGCCAAATAAATTATCAAGCCTCATTTATTACTGTTGATGCATAAGATCACATTTCTAATCTAGAATCCGCACAGTTGAAAACTAATTGTGAAAATTGAGGTACATTCTGACAGTGATCATATAAAGGCTTTATGCAAATGGAAAATAAAGGAAAAATAATTTGGACGATGGAGATTAACTTGGAATAAAGTTGATGTAGCAAGTCGGAAAATGAGTTTCTCAGATTATATGATTCGAGGTCATATTAAGCCTTTCTGAAAAATAACTTGAATGGAAAAATTGAACTACCAAGTTGACATGTTGGAATGAAGTTACACAGTTTGAGAAAGAGTTTCACAGACTGTGATCTGATGGACTATATTATATTTCAGTAATAAAACTTACTCCAATTGGAGACTGACGTAGTAATTTTCTTGATTAATTAACCTTTCTTCCTTATATTATTTCTATTTTGATACAGGGGTTGGCTGACCACAAAGATTCATTGGGTGCACCACTGTGCCCTTGCCGGTAGATACTTGTTCTTTTAGCTTGTCAAGCAGAATTTGTCTTCATAGTATAGTTCTGGCAGTGTGGCTGCATACTTTGATCAGTATTGATGTCTTCTAACTTTCCAAGTCTAAGCCCAAACAAAATCATTGTATTTTAGGCATTATGACGATAAAGCTGCTGAGGCTGCACAAGGATTTTGGAATTGCCCTTGTGTTCCCATGAGAGAGAGGTATGTGTATCTGTTAGTATAGTATTACTACTTGGAAAATAATATCCCTTCTTTGATGTCAGTCTCATGAAGTTTGAAGCTCCTTCTATTGTAATGACCAAGTTTTATGACAATTCAGGCTTATGTTTGTTTCCATTATTTTAATTCAGGATTGTATCGTATAATTAATGTTTTGAAATCCGAATAGCACAATGGCACCCATTATTCTTGGCAGATGTTATGCATTGATTATAATACCAGAAGCTTGAGACTTGTCTGTACCCTTGATAACTTCTTACCAATGTGGAATTTTTGTTTAACCTTTATTTTTTTTTCTTTTACGCATAAAGAACCATGTCACAGAACATTGTAGACATGATCTTATTTATCTTGTAAATACCTATTGAACAGAGGTAGCTTGTTTAGCAAGTATGCTAAAAACTGTTGTGAGGATATTGTTATCAGGTATAAAACCTGACTGCCTATTTTGAGGGTATGGTATCTTTGGTGGGTTGCTGTAACAGTATTTGCTGGGTCTCAATATCTAGTAATGGTGTATTATATTGGCATGTAGTATAATGTTTTGTTGGGTAGGGTGCTAGGAAACCTGGTTTGGTTGGTTTGTATAAGGGTTGAGACACCCCTGAAGTGTCTCATTTTATTTTATTTATTCGTTGCTGATAAAAAAATAAATAAAACCTGACTGCCTTTGTTTATATTTTTGTCAGATGCAGTGTAACTTTGATTCTGGAGTTATATACTAAATAATATCTCCACTGGCCTGTTTTTGTGCTATGAAAACGCTTATATATTGTATTGTTTTTGGTTATGAAACATGGATGAGGAAAAACTTAAGTCTTAAATTGTGCCTCTTGGGTATTGATTTTCAATTCGTGACTTTGTTTGATAGGAAGGAATGCCACTGCATGCTATTTCTCACTCCCGATAACGACTTTGCTGGCGATGAACAGGTAATTCTTTAATTCAATTTCTTCAAATTGTAATTTTACCCTGTTAGCAGAAAGTGCTATCTCCTTCATTTAGCGGCACAGACCTAATTGATTAGAACATACTATTTTCTCCTCTTAAATTCGTCTTCTTGCCTTGCAGGCTATCACATTGGACGAAATTAAAGAATCAACAGCTAATATGTAACACCCAGAATATTGTGTATTGAGTTACTTGTTAGTTGTTACGGGCTGTATGCTTTCAAAGACAAGTCAAAAGAAAGGTGTAATGATATGTAGGTATTATATTTGTATTTACTAAAAATCATTTGTAATTTCTCTATCTGCATTCTTATCTTACTCTATTACATATTTCATTCACCTCATCATTTATTTTATTTAGTTTTTGCTGCGCATGCTAAACGCAGCTACGATTTCACCAGTTTCATATCATATGGTAAACCTACACAACCAATGAATCTGGTGTAAACAGATAGAAATCTGTCGTTAACTAGGAATATGACAAGTAATATACAAAGCGAGAAATATGAACTGAAAGAGATAAAACCATAAAATAAGGCCAATTTTTTAGTATTTCTGCTGATAAATAAGGATGTGCATTGCAAAGGTGCTGTTTATGACATCAGTTTAAATGGGAGCAATGATGTATGCTACTACATGAGATCTAAATATAAGAAAAGAATCCCAATACTGTATTTTATGAAGTAATTTTGAACATTCAGTAAAATAATCTTACATTGCCATCAAACCATTCAAAAATCATAACATAAAGCAATATATTCAATGGACCTTAACAGAAGGAGTTGCACTAGTTTATGGCCTTTTCTGTTGTTCTGTTTTGAAACAAAAGCAGCTAAGAAAATTCTTCCACCCACCATCAGCAGCAGAAGCTGAAGCAGAAGCTGAAACTCCTCTGCTACAAACATGATCAGAAGGAAAACGGTGTTTGAGGCACACCTTCAGGTGGCAAGTTTTACATGTGCTGGTGTTGGATATTGATAAAATCTCCTTGCACCCCTTGACAGGGCAAATGGTTTTCTTCTTCTTGTTGGTGGGATCACAGTTCCCAGACTTGTGGTGCTTCTCCAAGATTGCATCTTCGTCTTGTCCCACGTAGCCGGTGGTCTCAATGGACATGGAACATGTTTGGCAAACAATCACTTTTCTGCTTAGGTCAGATTTCGGGCACGCGTGGGACTTGTAAGATCTGTGCTCCGAACAAAACACCTGCCATTGTTGTCATGTTAGTGCTGCCCATGTCACTGTTTTCAGCCATTTCAGATTACTGTGAGATTACTTTTAATCAACATAAAATAGGGGTCAATGCCACTAAACATAAATTGATTTACAATATAAATTATTTTCTTACAATTTTAATCTGACTGAAAATAATTAAATATAATCTACCCATTTGTTTGCAGTTATTTTTCTAATAAAATAAACAGTTTTCTATTTTTTAAACCAATTCTATCACTTTCTACAGTGAGTAAATTTTTAAAAAGTTATTCATTTATTTAAAGTTTGCCTTTAGGGCACCGATATTTTGATTGCAGACATCCATTGTTAGGTTAATTGTTAAGAAAAAAAAAGGATTTCAATTGCAGAAGTGATGAACAAGGTGTTGTAATCAATTTGGAAGCGATGAGAAGAGAAAGATGAATTACTCGTTGGCAACCGTCGCAGATGTAAGGAAGAAAATCGAGGTGGTTGCAGTCGCGGTGCTGGCAGTTTTTACCCAAATCTGGAAAAGTTTCGGTTCCACCTGATGCCATGGATATACCAATAGGGTTCTGAGTTTTGTGAAAGATCGAAAAACTGATGAACAATTTGAAGAATATTCAATACAACACAGTGAATTCAAATAGAAGATTCTAGAAGCAATCGCGGATTCAGAGTTTTCCAACACGACGACCACACGCTATGGTATTTTTTTTTTTCTTTTTTCCCCTATATATATATATATATATATTATATGTCATTGTTTATTTTTTTGGTTAGATAAAAGTATATGACATGTAAGTAAATATTAATATGTTAATTATTAAAAAAATCATGGATTAAAAAAAGGAAGATCAAAATTGTATTTTAGTCAAGTGATTTGTATTCTATATCCATCCTATTCAAATGATTTTAATAATGGAATCACTCCAATCTAACCTAAAGATCACAGATCCTAAAAAAATGACATGAATTGCACTGAAACACCGAAGGTATTCCTCCATTTCTCAAATAATGAAGGCACGAAAAACTTGTATTCACTCTCAGATGTCACATACTACAACTCTCTAGTCACTGTTAATATCAACTAGAAAGCTCAGGAAGGAGAATATTATTAATCCTATTTAGTTTCTTTTCTCATTCTTCTCGGTTCTTAGAAACAAGCTTATTTATGAGGTTTTCTTTGCAAACTATGACTATTAGGATTCATAAATAGGTCCCCCATCCCTCCAATCCCTCGTCTATTCAATTTGAATCTGTTATTGTATAGAGGGGCCGAGAGTATCTTTTACAGTGGAACAATTAACTACTTCGCTTCTGTCGGATTCTGCTTCTTTCTTCCTTCACTCCTAGCTCTTTACTTTCGGTTTTTGATGGGAAGACACCTGCAAAAGATTACTTCGATGCTCAAAAGTAAGTATTTAGTATTCAATGTAATATATGCATAATAATGATTGTATCTTTGTTTTGATTATTGCACCTATTTATACTACTATGATGAGTTCTGTTAGTTGGGCCGAGATTAGCATGTAGAGTATTACCTAATTTTTCGTACGGTTTAGCCTAATTTTTCGTACGGTTTAGCCTTGTTAACCATTCTTATACCTTAATGTATTTAAACATGTCTGTCGGTCGACACTGAATACCGAGACATCCCGAAATCATCTGGTGCCGACCGGGAGAGAAACACTTTGGGTTGAAAATGTTGGGAGTTGTGTTTTAGGAAGCTGATGATTGGTCTTAAATATTAACATCGTTTGTTTTTGATTGGGTTTTCATGGTCTTGAAAATTTTGTGCATATTGCAGAGATAGTTAAGTTTTCCTTTGCATTAAAGAAGAGACCATAAAAAGGACATTGGTTGATTATGTATTTTAGTCAATCAACCTCAGTTTTTTGTCTTAGATGTTCATGCTTGCCTGTTTAAATCAAGATTTTCTAGGGTAGTTTTATACTTTTAGGTTTACAAGCTGCATTTGTTTTTCATCTTAGGCAAACACCCCCTTTTGCCCTGTACTATAATAGGAAGAAGAAACAACATGGCATGTCTTCAATATAGGAATGGATAAATAAGTTGATATAATAACAGCAAACAACTATATTTGCAAGTTCATATTGTCAATATCCAAAGAACATCTGGGAACATTTTGGAATTGCCCTTGTATTCATTCCCATGAGAAGATTCGTATATCTGGTATTACTACATGGGAAGAAATATGCTTTCTTTGATCACATCTTATTAGGTTTGAAACTCCTTCTATTGTAACGACCAAGTTTTATTGCAATTCAGGCATATGCTTGTTTAAATTAGTTTCATTTTGGATTAATATTTTGAAATCAGCACACAGCACAAATATCAACCCAAAGAAAAAAGACAACTCAACTCAAGGAATTTTTTTTCTTCATAGGAAATTACAATTGTATATTTACGAACAAACTAATCACAGAACAATATAGACATGATCTTATTTATCTTGTAAATACCTATTTATTCAATAGGGTAGCTTTAAATAAAGTTGGCCAAAAACTGTTGTGAGGACATTGTATCAAGGTTTGATACCTCACTGCCTTGGCTTATATTTGTTTACGGGTGCAGCATAACTTTTACTGTTTTGAGTTTTACTAAAAATATCTGCACTGGACTATTTTTATGCTGTAAAAGCCCTTGCATGTTGTGTTGTTTTAGTCAAGAAACATGGATGAGAAAAACATAAGCCCTAAGTTTACTCCCCTTGGATGTTGATTTTCAATTTGTGATTTTGTTTGATATCATATCTTTACTAGTTTCATATCATATCTTTACCATCTGGAAAACCAACACAACCAATGACTCTGGTGTAAAGAGACAGTTATATAAATGGTACATATATAAGTGAGAAATAAGAATGAGATAAAACTATTACATTAAATAAGTTTCAGAACCATCATGAATAGTATGTAACCTTTTAGTATTTGTTTTCATGAGCAAGGATATACATTGAAAAGGTGTTTATGGGTTTAGTTTAGAAGGGAACAATGATGTGTGCTACCACGAGATCTAAATTAAAAAAAAATAAAAAAATCCGTATCGTAGTTTATGCTGTAAATTTGAACATTCAAATTGCAAAGGAACATGCTACAACATTGCCATCAAACCACTCTGAAATCATATGAAAGCAATTAGCATTCAATAGGCCTTCACAGAAGGAGTGCTAGGAGGAGAGGTTGAACGAGTTGCACCAGTTTTGGCACATTCCTGTGCAGTCCTTGAAACTAAAGCAGACAAAAACCGATTCTTCCATCCACCATTAGCAGCAGGGGATGAGGAAGAAGCTGAAACTCCTCTGCTACAAGCATGATCAGCAGGGAAACGGTGCTTGAGGCACACCTTCATGTGGCAAGTTTTACAGCTGCTGGTGTTGGAGAAAGTCAAAACCTCCTTGCAGCGCTTGACAGGGCAAATGGGCTTCTTCTTCTTGGTGGGATCACAATTACCAGACTTGAGGTGCTTCTCCAAGATTGCCTCCTCGTCCTGTCCAACATAGCCGGTGGTCTCAATGGACATGGAACACGTTTCGCAGACAACCACTTTTCTGCTATTGTGATCGGAGTTCGTGCACGCGTGGGACTTGTAGGATCTGTGCTCCAAACAAAACACCTGTCAAATTGCAGGCATGTTAGTGTTGTTGGCCTGACGGTTTACAAACATCTCAGATTAAGAGAAATTTTCTGTACAACAATTTTTCTTGTTTGATCCATCTTCTGAACACAACTTATTGCATGTCATTGTAATAGAAAGAGATAGTCACAAAAAAATTATGTATATATTGTTTTATGAATGGTTTGTATTTTTTTATCAGCCAAAAACAAGACTTTATATGAAAAAGTATGCAACCCAAGATTAAAAAAAACACTTTCACTACATAAATCAGTGTCAACTAGACTATTGCATCAAAATTACCCTTTTCATATACACAATCTAACAGAATGTAACCCAATTGCGGGAGTACATTACCAGATCAATGAAAACACCAAATGGGTGGTTTATTCCTGCACCTATAAATTTCTTGGGTCACTTCCCATTCCTTTTGAAATTTTCTAAAACGTAAAGAATACTTATTGAAAATCTATCCGAAATTAATGGAATGTGGGCAAAAAAATTAATAACCAAATAATACAGTAATCTGCTATATGTAATAGCCTCCATTTATTGATGATCCCCAACAACATTCTGGTTGCTGTATAAGTATCACATCTAAGAGATTAATTTGAATTTAAAGGTTCTTCCATTATACCCGAAAAAAAACTTCCTACAAACAATTATACACGCAGAATATTAAAAGATTTACTATTTCGACAAAAAAACAAACAAACAAAAGGCTGATAGGTGCACATGATAAAAAAAACACGTTGAGAACTGAAAAACCATATTTAGTATATAAAAGTTGTGAGTATTAATTTCTGAATATGCAAAAACCATAATCGAATAATGAAATTAAACATGTTAAATAAAGTGTTGCAATTAACTTTGATGGTAGAAGAAGAGAAAGAGGAATTACCTTTTGGCAACCGTAGCAGGTGAAAGGAAGAAAATCGAGCTGGTGGCAATCGCGGTGCTGGCAGTGTTCACCCAAATCGGGAAAGGCTTCGGTTCCGCCTGATGCCATGAAAATATTGTTAGGGTTTTTGAGTTTTGCGAAAGAACGAAAACTGAAAATTGAAGAGAATGAATTGGGGAAGAAGAAAAGGAGAGAGGTATTTATAGGTTTGGAAATAGCTTGGAGCTTAAGTCAGCCATTACGAGACAAAAAGAACATTCTAGACTTCCAGCCTGGCGGCTACATACGCGCCATCGTATTTTCTTTTCCCTTTTTTACTCTTTTCTATTTTTTACTATAGTAATTAATATTTACAGTGAGTATTTTTTCCTAATAATTAAATCAATAAAATTAGTTATTTTTATAAGGGTAAAAAAATAATAAAAGAATAAGCAGTTACAAGACATAATTTCAATTGTATACCTATATATTGAAATTTTTATATTTGATAACAAAAAATTATGTTATTATTATTATTTTATTTTTACTTATAACATTGTGTGACTTAGAAGAGAGAAGGGTTAGGTTTGAGAAAAGGGAAATATAGTTATGATAAGTGAGATCTAGTCTTTGGTATATGATGTGTTGTTTTGAATTTTAAATTTGTAAAACACGAACTAATTTTTAAAATATTATAAAATTAAAATTAATATAAATAGTAAATTTTAACATACAAGGTTATAAAAATACAAACAAAAGGCTTATACTTTCCCTAATATAAAGATAAAAAAAGATATTTTAATTGTGTAATGCATGATGTAGAAATTGTATTTTAAATTTAGAGAGATATTACAAGTGCAGATGTTACAAATTATTAGAATATTTATGTATGTCATTTTCATAAAGATAGTTAGACTTTTTTTTATTGTTGTCTCATAATAATTCAATTATTGATATTTAAAAAGAAAGTTAATTTTAATAATAATATTTGTTAATTTTTCTTGGTAAATGAGTTTATTTAACTCATCTTCATTAAAATTAGGTATTTAGTAAGTTGTCTAATAAGAATTTAATAAAGATAATATAATAGTTTACAAAGCACTTAATTGGATAGACTATAAATAAATTGGATCTTATCTTATAGTGAACCTCACAAAACTATAATGATCTATATTATAATTAAATTTTATTTTTAATTGATATGAAATCTACAATAATATAATATTTCAACAATATTGAAGTACAATGCTTAACAAGAAATATCTAATCAATTTAAATCTGTAATATTTTTTTTTCATAAAGCACTTCAATATTAAGAACAGAAACTACAAAAGAATCAAATTTCTTAGTATTTGATATAACATAAAAGTTTTTCTTAGAGAAAAAGAAGAGTTAAGTTAAACATCTTTTTAACATGTTTACTGCTAGGACTAATGTTCCGTGGATGCTTCAGAATCGATGGAATACTTGTTTTAATTTTTGTGGGACAATCAGGTTTAGGGTAACTCATATTTTTCGTGAAGGGAATGCGTGTGCTGATAAGTTGGCTAATTTAGGATTTATTCATAGAGAATCTTTTCATTGGTATAATAGAC
>Ga0123342_1006672_pt1 | contig 15830 bp, 5 predicted proteins | sample Turbeawhitnodule_FD_89960 | JGI IMG/M metagenome (GOLD analysis project Ga0123342, IMG submission 89960) | Root nodule microbial communities of legume samples collected from Mexico - Turtle bean Mexico white nodule | ecosystem: Host-associated > Plants > Roots > Nodule | place: Mexico: Nepantla... | reverse complement strand
TTGTTTGTTTATATATTATTTAAATTTGTAAAAATATTATATTTTGATGGTTTAATATTTAAGTGTTGTTTTTTTATGTTAATTACACTTTTGAATATTGTGGATCACTTTTTGAATGATATTATATGACGGAATGGTATGGAATTTGAATTCATACATTTGGGATAATGTATAGATTGATGTTTGTTGTGTATTAAGTATTGATCCCTATGTGGTAACAGAGATCTCCGAGCTTCACTGATGATCTAAGTCACATAAACTAAGATATCAGGTGGTGAGAAGCTAATGGAGGAGTTCATGCACACCGTGACATATGAGATGCACGGCTTGAGTTGTATTGAACTTACCGTGATCCTTTCTGTTGGATTCGCTGGTAATCTTTGGATCAGGTGTTAGTCTCTGGTAGGACTTACTTAATACGGGTCTTCCGGAAGACGTTGTTTGTTGAATATTTTGAATGTGTAGATCCATGTGAGATCTATGTGATCGTTTTATTATTGAGATTTGAAGAAGATTGAATAATTTGAGAAATTGATCATGTAACTTGGTTTTCTCTTTTGATTTAATTGTGTATATTATAAAATTCTTCTTTCACTAGCTTACCTTGCTTTTCTTGTTGTGTTTGAACTGCGATAATTGTACTATGTACACGACCAGATGATCTTAGAGATGTTTGAGGATTTAAAGAGCTTTAGGGTGTTGATTTTGAAACTTATATCGTAAATATTTGTATTTCTATATGTCCTAATCATGTATTAGGAATGTTTTGAAAAACTTTATGCTTGTATAGAAATATGTAGAACCTGTATTGTAATAGTTAGATGTTATTTTTTGGAGTGTTACATATAACAAAAGATTTTATAAGTAACTTATCTTGTAGGTGAAAGAGCTTCTGAGTGAACAAATGAAATATATATATATATATATATATATATATATATATATATAATATTTGATGTAGGAAAAGTATATGGATGTTGCAAATTTTTTTGTTCATATTACATTACACTTACAAAACCGTAAAACACTCCAAGCATGAAAAAGGAGAGTAAGTGAAATAAAAAAACTTATTCAAATAAAAAAAATGATATGTAGAATTTAATCTATTTTTTCGCACACTACTACTGTGTTCAAAAAGAGAAATAGAAGGTTTTAAATTTTAAAAAAGTAATTTTTTTAATAAATATTTTTTTTTATAAATTAATTAATTTAATTCTCAATCTTCTTTTTATTTTCGAATCTATATTCTCTACCAAATTTAAATTAAGAAAACTCTTCTTATCGCTTTTATGAGATAAAAGAGTATCAAATTTGACTAAATTAACTCATATTTACTAAATAATATCTTATTAATTGAAATTTATTTTTTATATTTCTTTCTCATTTGAATAAGTTTTTATTTCAAATACCAGTATAGAATTTCAACAAAATGTAATTCCATCTTAATGCATAAATACATGAATTTAGTAGATGAGTTATTGGTAAAAACAAATCTTGACGGCATTTCCATAAATAATAATCATCACTGTGTTTGAAAAGAAATAGCACTTAATATCTCAACACATTCATAATTTATCAGGTACATGCACATAACACTAGCTAATCAACAATTATTTTTCTTTTTATTTAAAGTGAGATGTTCTTCTAGAAGAGCCAGATCCAATTTTTAAGACTCATATTTATATAAATTAAAATTATGTAGTATACTTTAAAATATAAAATAATTTAAATGTATATCAATATTATTAACCATTTTTTTTATATATTTGTAAATAATAAAAATACGTTAAAATTCATAGTAATATAAGTTTTTTTAATAAATCATAAACTTTTTAAAGTTTTATAAATCACAAACTTACTACTATGATATCACATGTTACATTTAAAATATAAGTATCTATTAAAAAGTATTTGAATAGTGAATATATATTTCCGAATCGAATTACACAACTATTTTACCAAAACTCGTATATATTCCAATAAATGGGCAAAGTTTCCGTCCCTATCGTTTCAAATGCTAAAAGATATTTTGTTCTTTTCTCTTTTTGTAAAATCGATCCTTTTTTTCATTCTATGTTGTCAACGTGTTCACATTATTCCAAAAGAACATTTCTTTCATACATGCTACAAAATAGAAAGGAACGTTCAAAACTAAGAATATTGGATCCAATTATTCCTAAAATTATATCTAAATTAATTTATTATTTGAAATTATAAAAAAGTCTGGTTAATATAAAAACATTATTAGACACAAGTAATTTAAAATTATAAAATGTTATTTTTAAAATTAAGTTAATTGATGCTAATACTATGGCAACAAAATCAATATACACTCTTTAAAGGCGTATTTATTTGGTAAACTGTATAAATGGGTAATTTTTAAAAAAGTTTAATTTATTACACAATGAATGAATACGTAAATCGCGTTCTAAAATACGACTTTGTATTAAAAGATTAATTTAAAACACAAACTCCCTTTTTATATATTTTTTTATTAAAAATTGTAAGTTAATAGATATTCTATTTAATTTTTTAAAAACCTTTTGAAGATGTTTCATTTTAGAATGAGACTTCAGTAACTGTATTTTTTTAGGGTTAACGTCCTGTCCCCAAATAATATTTAAATAAAAAAGTTAAAATAGTGGACAAAACCATGAGTTTATAATTTTAAAAAAGAAAAAAAAAGTTAAAATTAAACACATTCTTAACTTTTTTATAATAAAACATAACCGTGTTTTGAAACACGTTTTTTTTATACTTTAAAACATGACTTACGTATGCAAACAAAGTAGTGAATTTAAAATTTATCCGTTGCTGTAACTTAGAAAAAATAATAACCTCTTATGCGTGAAAAAATCCTTCAAGCCTAGGAAAGGTAAAATATTCTTCTCTGGGTATTTTATTATAGGTATACCATTATGATTTAATTGAAATTAGCAATGATAATCACATTTTATTAGTATGCAAGTGTAAATAAAGTAGATTGTTTAGGTGTGTGTTGAGCATTGATGGAAGGAGCGCGTGGGGGAAGAAGAAGAAAACAATACCTTAACGCAGACCACAAAACAAAAAACGCATTATGAGGAACAAGTGCAATGCATTGACCAATGAAGACGAGGTTTAGTACAAACCCACACCGCAGTGTTCTTCACTTCTTCTGCCTCTGCTTTGCTTTTGCTTACTCACTCACTTGAACTCAATTATAAAACCCCCCTCACATCTCTAACTTTCTTCCCTTTTCCTTTCCCCTCTCTTGTACCCTCATCTTCTTCCTTCACATTTTAGAGAGAACAAGTTATGATATGAAGGTCTGGTTCAACGCGGCATAACTAGAAAGTGCTTCTTTCGTCTTATGGCATGTCTCAGGAGGAAGAAGCACTGCTTGCAACCCCAACAACGCCTTTCTCTTTCAATTCCCAATTTGATCGCCAGATAAACCCCACATCGCTCATTTATTTCCCACCCCATGACAATCTTTCGCTTCTTCTCCCCTTTCTTTATACTCTTCTTCACTCAAACAGGTACCTTAATGCTTTCTTTATCTAATCTTTTTTAACAACTGATTGATTTACCTACTTTATTGACTTTCCCCCAGTTTTAATTGATCTTTATGATTTTGCATGATCATGGGTCGGTGCTTTCAGCATCTTATATTGAATCAAGTTCTTCATACTGTTATTATTTGTATCTGTATTTCGTATCTTTTGGGTTCTTACCTTGATTGCTTCCTTTTATTCTTCTGATATCAATTTTTTTTCTTTCATGCTCCTCCTCCCCTTTTAGGGAGAGATTTTAATTTTAGTTTTCAATTTTCAATTTTTTAATATATACATATTGCTTTCCTTTCAAGTTATCATTAGGATTGCATTGATCAGTGCCTTTCCTTCATGATTTCACATGAGACCACTGTTCCTTGGACATATAATGATTATTCCAATTCTGTCAATTCGTGGTTCTGATTATGGATGGCCTTTCTGATTGGGGTTTCTAGAGTTTGTACTTTTTGTTCTTTCATGTGCGTTTACTCAGTACAAATTTTGTTCATGAATGGCCGAATAATTTTAGAATTATAGAAGTTCCTGATATGTTCTTTTATGTTGGCAACGTCATGTTAACGGAACTCTACCCTCCCTGTTTGGTTTCCAGGTTACGTGCAATCGTTCACTGGGACCTATGGTATAAATTATGGGAGGATTGCAAATAATATTCCCTCACCTGATGAAGTTGTTACTCTTCTCAGAGCAGCAAAAATAAGGAACGTTAGAATCTATGATGCTGATCACAGTGTTCTCCAAGCATTTAGTGGAACTGGGCTTGAAATTGTAGTGGGACTTCCCAATGGACAGCTGCAAAACATGAGTTCGAATGCAGACCATGCTTTGAGCTGGGTAAAAGAAAATGTACAGTCATTTCTTCCTGGCACACGAATTCGTGGAATTGCTGTAGGCAATGAGGTTTTGGGTGGGGATGACTTTTCTATGTGGGGAGTTCTTTTGGGTGCTGTTAAAAATATTTACACTGCTACCAAGAAGCTTCATTTGGATAAACTGGTTCAGATTTCTACTGCACACTCATTTGCGGTTTTTGCCAATTCCTACCCTCCCTCCTCATGTAAATTTAGTGATAATGTTAATCAGTATATGAAGCCTCTGTTGGAGTTTCTCCAACAGATTGGCTCTCCTTTCTGTTTGAACGCTTACCCTTTCTTAGCCTACGCGAGTGACCCTGAACATATTGATATAAATTATGCACTTTTTGAACCTACAGAGGGAATTTATGATCCAACATATCGTCTGCATTATGATAACATGCTTGATGCTCAGATTGATGCAGCCTATGCGGCTTTGGAGAATGCTGGATTTCACAAAATGGAAGTTATAGTTACTGAGACTGGCTGGGCCTCAAATGGAGATCAAAGTGAAGCTGGAGCAAATGTAACTAATGCAAGGACATATAATTATAATCTGCGTAAAAGGCTTGCGAAGAGGAAAGGAACCCCGCACAGGCCTAAAAATGTTGTGAAGGCATACATTTTTGCATTGTTCAATGAGAATGACAAGCCGGGGCATTCATCTGAGAAGAACTATGGACTCTTCAAGGCTGATGGGAGTATATCATATAACATTGGTTTTCATGGACTTAGTGCTGGACATTCATCTCTTTTGTCTCTTAAGGTACTTTAAATTGCATTTGATACTACTTTTGTTTAAGCCCATTTAGAAATTTTCACACGCCAAACATGAAGAGAGATAAAACGAAACCATGATCTCCCCCTATTTATTTCCAGTCTGTTCTCATGATATCTTTCGTAGTTTTGGCAAGTGAACTGGTTTATTGGAAGAGAGGGGGAGGGGAGAGTTATTTCTTAACAAAATGTAACAAATATACTAGATGATGATGATGCAATGCCATTCAATATACACTAGCATAGACAATGTCAACTTTTGCTCCACACCATTTATAAGAGACTAACTTATTGGAAACTGATACGCTAATACTATATGTGCATCACAGGCAGAACCAAAACCCATGTTCCACGGTTTTAGTAAGATTTATCAATATCCAAGCTATTTGAGCTTTAATGTGAAACGAACAAGGGATATCAAGTAACCCCTTTAAGTCTTTACTTCATCATTACGGTTGCTGGTTATGCAAAGATGAGTCAAACCTGTTGTAGTTTTGCAATATTCCAATTTCCAAGTGTTTGTAGAAAGTGGATACAATTCAATAACTTAGTTTTTTAACTCTTTAATTCTGCTTCCATTTAATTTTTTCCGGAATCTTTCAGCATAAAAGTAACAGCATGAGAAACATTGGTTATGGGTGCAAGTGAACACTGGTTTAGAGCCTATAATGGGGCTAAATTGAAATGCATTCACCTTTCTAGATTATCTCCACGGTGTGAAGTTAATTGACTCGGGGAAAAAGAGTTTATTGCTGGTTTCAATTGATAGGGGGTTCAATCAATAGATGTTTAATTCACTTCTGGCACTAACACTTGCGAATTTAATTTTGCTGATAAAGAAGTTTGGAATTAACTTGTGAATTCAGATTATGCAAATTTTTACATTCTCTCCTTTTGGTGTTCACTGTTTCCTTTTAATTTCACTTGGCAGAATATCTATACTCAAGGTTTGTCCTGGTCCTACTCGATGGTATTCTCTTTATCATCGTTGATAGTGCTGATTTGGTGGAGTTAGTGATCTTATGTTACCAACCTGCTCAGCTACCAGCTCCCTGCCAACGAAATGGGTTTGACTTGGCTCCACTTCATGTCTCACCATAGATCAAAATTATACCATTGATTGTCATATTTCATAAAGCAATATCTAGAAATTCTGATGTTCCCCCATATTCAGCAAATGTGTAATTATTTCACTTGAGAAAGCATTTCCTCTCTTTGATGAGAACTAGATTTTTCAGTTTTTACTAATATATTTGAAATTTTGGACAGAAATTTTAATTTTGTAGAATACACTGTAAATTTTGGTATTTTGTTTGTTAATCAAAGCATTTAAAAATATAGAAGCAAATTGGTCTAAAAGGGGTGGGTGGGGGAGGGAGGAGGAGGGTATTTTAATCTAACTATGTGTTGGAACACAAATCATGGGCTGCTAATAATAATAATAATAAATTGTTATTACTTATTATTATTATTATTATTATTAGGACGTGAAATGACAATGACCTCTCCCTAACACTGTCATTTTCCTAGTTTAAATTTGAATTTATTTATTTTGTTTGTGTTTTTTAATTTATTTTTTATGTTTAGTTCCTGAACCTGACTTTTTCCATTAATTCTAATGGACACAATGTCGTCATGATGTTACAATCATGTCATATTACAGATTAGTAAAATTATCAATTCTTAACATAATTAAAAATATCATGGCATGTATATTTCGTGACTAAAGTTAAAAACAAAAATGTATCGACTAACAAAAATAGCATAATCAAAATGGATTAATTAACTTTTTAGTCGTGAAGTAGTGTTTTGATTATGGTCTCTATTTTCTTTCTTATTTGATTTTTTCCTCAATTACAATATAAATTAAATCGTTCATTATTATATAAAAATAATAAATTTTAAACATAGAAGCACTTTCTCTACCTAAAATGAATAAGAAACTCAATCTGAACAAAATTGTACCTTTTAAACTTCAGTTTGAATGAAATAGGGATTATGAGTTGATTTATTTACTATTTATATTTGCACTCCTCTTTATTGTAAATACCACTAAGATACATTCTTCCTATAATCCTTTATGGAAGAAAACTTCTGGAAAAACATGATGAGGAACATTATTTTATTTTATTTTCTATTTTCACTTTATTCATTATTTCCCATGTTAAGTTCTATTCATTTATTTTTTTTCCATTTTGAGTTTTCATTTGGCATAGAGAGGTATGATAATAGTTTTAAAACTAAGATATTTCTTCAAAGGCAGTTTCTTCTTGCACTCCTACATTTTTCTTCCTGCACCTCCACAATGTTATGTAAAGACTAAATTGTCCCAATTATTTTAAAAAAACCCTAAAATGCATTTGAACTGTGTTTATTTTTTTGCATTATGGATTATGGAATCTGGAAAATTTTTGGATTGACACTTCTGATAAAATTTCGGATCCACCAATCCGTAATTCAAAATATGCATTTTACATTAAAAAATCCATCATTCAAAAAAAAACTTTCCGGATTCACCAATCCATAACAGAAATATGCATTCCAGATTTAGAAATCCGTAATTTAAAAAAAAAAAGCCTTCTGGATTCATGAATCCGTAACAGAATTAGACTTCCGGATTCAGCAATCCAGAAATTAATAATTTATTCAAAAATTGCTTCCAGAACACCCCCTCATCTGAAAAAAAAAATATTCAATTCTGGAATGATGAATCCGTAGTACACTCTCAGATCCCTATTTCCGGTAACCATGGTGTCCTTTTTCAAATAAAAGACTAAGGCCAGTTTCGGGATTTAGAAATTTTGGGGGTGCAGAAAGAAAAATGTAGGGGTGCAGGAAGAAGCTTCTATAACAGGTACAGGATAGATTGGATAGCATTCAAAATTGGGCTTTAATCATCAAATTGGATCAGCTATCATTACTTAAATAAGGTTTTTTCTCCTACACCCATAATTTCTAACTGCACCGCATCAGAGCAAGCCCTTAAATAATAGCAAGCTTAAAAACACAAGTATGCTTATGCAGTTTAAATTTACTTCCTTATGAAGCATTATAGAGATTCAATTAGATTGAGTTGATAAAATCTAGTTTTTTCTTTTTGCATTTTACCATTATCCTTAAAGAAAATAAAAAAAAAGATTTAAAAAAACATAAAATATGTTTTGGATATATGATTTTCATTTATTAACATCTGAGTTTTAATTAATCACTTTAAGATACCATTTAGGGAAATAACTTGAAAAATGGAAAAGTCTATTTTAGTAAATACAATTTCATTTAACACAAGTATGCTTATGCAGTTTGGATTTATTTGCTTATGAAGCATTATAGAGATTCAATTAGATTGAGTTGATAAAATCTAGTTTTTTCTTTTTGCATTTTACCATTATCCTTAAAGAAAATAGAAAAAAAATTTAAAAAAGCATAAAGTATGTTTTGGATATATGATTTTCATTTATTAACATCTGAGTTTTAATTCATCACTTTAAGATACCATTTATGAAAATAACTTGAAAAATGGAAAAGTCTATTTTAGTAAATACAATTTCATATAATATAAATATGTTTTTATATAATAATTATAATACATAGAAGTTATAAACAAAAAAAATTATAATATTTAATTTTTTTAATATATATATATATATACTAAGTACTAGAAGTTATACTAATCCAAGTGAACTCAATATGAGTTTTAATGATAATAAATACTAAGCATGATTTACTTGTATATACATGAGTTTATTATCTAAACATTTTAATGAGTATTTTGTGTTAGCTAAAATATTTTTAAACTATACAGTGTTTTTATCAAACTTAATGATAAATGATCTAATAATTTTTGAAGTATTGTAATCAAGCTTTATTAATAAATGCCTTTTGGATATACAGGCAATTATTTCCAAAAATTACAAAAGTCATATCTCCAACATTTACAAATATAAATATAGAAATGTTTTATATTATAATCAGTTTAGAAATAAATCTCTCTTATAGAAACAATATATTTTTCGATACAAAATTAACACTAATTAAATGATATATAAAAAGTCTATTTTTGAATTGTTTCATATCAGTCAAATCAGAACTGAATGGGACAATGCATATAAATACTTTTTATACCAAACGTTGTTCAAGGAAAAAACATGAAGATTTCATAAGAAAACAACAACAAATACAATTCATTCAAAATCATTGTACATCTTGACAACATGAAATAATCCCATTGAACTAAAATTGTTCTTTCTTTTAAAATGTTCTTATTCTTTGATAGCTAAAACATCTATGTATTATAAAATAGACTATAAAACAAAAATAAATTTACTATATAAAAAATAATTTTGATTGATTAGAAATGATAGTTAATTTATCACAATTTTATTGGTATTGTTGGGTAAAACAATATGAGAAAAAACTCTATAAAAAAAGTAAAAATTAATTAAATAGTTGAAAATCTAATTTATATATTCAACATAAAATAGATTATTAATTATTACTATTTTAGCTTTTTAATCTGTAATAAATTAAAACCGGTTCTCATAATCATAAATCGCGAACTTTTAAAATTTAAAATCACAAAAACCCTTTACTCTCTGTTACTTATCTTTTTAAAAGTTATTCATTTCCAATATTTTCATTAAAAATTACCATCAAAACCTAAATGCTACTTGAACTTTTCTACAAAAGAAATCAGTTTGAACACATAATTTTCAAAGGAAAAGCATGCTACATTAAGAGGATTTTATCCAGAAAAACATTGTTAAAATAATATCTAAAAACCACTGTATTGAATATAATATATAATTAACATAAAAAAGGAATCAGTTTTTGCATTGCAATATTTTCTTGAATAATATACAAATATAATTTAATTCCATAAAATTAAACTGTAACACGAATAAAATTCACCTGAATCTGAATGTTTGTGGTATAAAAGGTTGAGTCTCTTCCTCAGCATCCCAAGGAAACATTATCGCATAGCAAGACTGGCTTGGAAAGTGGCACAAACGGAACAGGGGCAACCTGAGACACAGAAACATAGTGGTCATGGCCAACGTGGAAATCCTGTTTCTTCTTGTGGCAGCCATATTAATGCCATTGCCATATATCACAGAAGCTGCAGAGCATGTAGTAGGTGGTGCTTCCGGCTGGATCATTCCTCTGGATAACCCTTCCCTCTATTCCTCCTTCGCAGCAACTACAACCTTCAGAGTAAACGACACTCTTGGTCAACATCGTCTCTCAAACATTTCTAACTTCTTCTTCTTCTTCTTTAACCGTTAATCTAACTATCTAACTGTTTTCTCTTTCAGTGTTCAAGTTCAAAACAGGAGTTCACAACGTTGTCACACTGTCGCAGAAACACTTCGAAAGTTGCAACGTGAGTGACGCAATGGAATCATTCAACACGTCGCCGGCGATAATCACTCTCAACCGCACTGGCGAGTTCTACTTCGCGTGCGCCTTCCCTTCTCACTGCAGCCTCGGCCAAAAGCTCAGCATTAACGTCATCGCAGGAGGCTCTTCTTCCCTCACACCATCGGAAGCTCCATCCCCACCTCCACCTCACTCGCGTGCACCCACGCTCTTCGCTGTCACTGTCCCTGTTCTTCTCATGGCAGTTGCCACAAATCTCTTGTTTCATTCCAATTAAGATCTTGTAAAAGCGGTTATTTTTACGTATGTGGTCTGTCTTTCTGTCTGAGGGTATGGTTGTTTGTTGTGTTGTGGCAATAAATTGATAGTTTTCATTTTCCAGCTGCATTGACAAGGACATTAGTGTTGTATGTGAGAATTGTTGATGAATAAAAGAAAATGTTGAATTATTGTAGATTGTTGCAGGATAGGCTATGGAGTAAGAACCATTCGCTTTTGCCTTCCCTATCTCTATTCATTTTTTTGTTATCCACAAATTATTCAACCAATTAAATGCATCTAAAATTGGTATTTTCTGAAGTGTACAAAAACAAAACATGTTATCAAAATTTTGGAGGATATACAATTTAGCAATCTCAAATTAAGATGCAGGTGAAAGTAAAATGGATTCAAGATATAAGTTTATTAAACCTGCAAGACAAGATATTCCTAGAAAGTTTGAATAGGAAAAGTTTCAACACTCAAACCAGTAAACAGCGTAACTTCAAAACCAATTATAATAATATAATAATATTTTTAATTAAAAAATAAAATGAATATAATTAAAATAATAATTTATTAGAGCGTGAAGTGTATGTAATTTATTTTGTGGTGTGTGGTGTTAAAGTATCACCACCGTTGAATATTGCCTATGGTTGATTTATTCAAGTGTATTTTGTTTCTCTTTGGATGTCAAAAGTTAACAATGAACACAAAAATAGTTACTTATATTGTGAGGAATGAGAGTGCATCAACACGAGTTCAACAATTTACATCTTAATAAAGGTGACGAAATCGACTATCGACTCCAACGTAGGTACAATCAATACGGATAACAAATTAAATGGGTCGGGTAAAAATAGTACAATTTTAATTTTAATTTCAACAATTAAGTTCAAATCTTTTAAATATCTAAATTTAGGATACTTAGTTAAAATAATTTGTATTTAATATGAACTCAAACTTTAAAGGCTCAAATAATACATTTTAAAACAAAAACAAATATAATGAATGTGCAGAGAATTAGATATGCCTACACTAGTGTTATTTCTATGTTGCCAACTTCACCACACAACAATATGCAGGAGTGGATTAGATTTCCAAAAATTTAATTTATATTTAATTCAAATCCAATAAAGAAAATTGAATTTAAAATTCATATCGATTTAACTTAATCAAATGATTTAAAGTTTTTGAATCTAGTTTAATTTAAATTATATTAGATTTATATCTATTTAATTTGGATATAACATTAAAATCGAGGCTACTACTGTGTCTTACACATATAAATGATGTTTAAGTTGAACTAATTTAATTGTTATATCTTCTATTAAATAATTAAAATATTTTTTAAGATTGAACTATTAATTTTGAGATAGGGGTGATCATACTCATGTATTATTTTTCTCAATGCTTAATATTTTTTATTATAATTTTTTTATCTTATGACAATATGAACACATATATGCTCCATGTGTCTAACCATTTTATTATAACGTCATATTACTGGCTTAAATTTATTTATTTTAATATTCATCTTTTTAAAAATATACGAAATTCATTAAATAATAACTAAATTTAGAGACTAACAAATTATTTATATTTCAAATAGTTTCTATTATTAATAAAAAATTATAAAATATTTTTAAATTTGTATTTCAATTAATTATCTAAATTTTAGCGACTAATATTTTATATTCTAAATTAGTTTCTAAAAGATTAATAGAGAATAATTTAAAATATAAAATAATAAGTAGTTAAAATCTTGATAACTAATAGTTAGATATCAATTTAAAAATTATTATATAATTTTTTATTAATAATAGAATTTTTTTTAAATACTAATAATTGTTTTAGTTTATAAGATAATATCTAATTTAATCAAATAATAACTAATTATTTTAATTTTTAAAATAAATTTTTATTTAATAAATTTGTTTATATTGATATATGAATAACAATAAAAATTTTAATATAATCATACTTCGGTTAACAATTAGTTGAGTTAGTTGAGGAAGCTAGGACCGAAAATTGACTCAACAATGTCCCAACCGTAATTTAATCTAAATAGACACTTTATTGAGTAAAAGCTGCATCAGTTGAAATCAATAATGTATTAAAGTAATCCAATGATTTTTTTTATGATGAACATTAATTTCAAATTTTTATAAATTTAAAACTCGTTTCCAATTATTTGGGTTAAATTTAAAATTAATAAATATAAGTTTGAATTTAAAGTTTATTTATTAAAATAATTTGGTTTGTTCCGACTTCAAGTAAAACAGGGAGGTAGTTAGAACTCAAATTCTGATCACGTTTGATTTTTAAAAGAAGTTTAGTAAGATAGAAAATTATATTTAAATTGTGATATTTATTATTGGGTGTATCGAAACAATTATAAATTGGATTTAAATATTTAGATGTTTTTAATCCTCCATTATTGGGTGATCTAGGGCACTGACTCGGGCTCCAGTGTGACAACATCATTGTTATCTGACATTGAAAATAAAATATTAGTATAAAGAATTTAAATCTAAAGTTCAAAGTCTTACATTTGGTCGAGGGAGATGAACAATATTTATAAAAAAAATAAAAAATTCCTAGTTACCGTAGTGTCTTTCCCTTCATATATCCAATGGGAAAACCCAAACAGTTAGCTTCAAGGTTGACTATACAATAATAGTTATTTTATTATCTCAACTATGCCCGTTTACATTGTTGAAATCAGTAATTTAGTTGGTGTGAATACAATCTACTTTATAATTAATTCAGGCTTTGGCCATTTGAAAGCTAGCTGGTTGCTAGCTCATTAAGTATAAAAAATCTGGCCATGAACCGCAACAATGTAGTTTAAAAATAGAAGGGAGTTAGTGTGATATGGCTTATAAATTTAATTAAAATCCAAATTTGTATATATATTCTTTCATAAATTTGACAGTATCCAGATTCAGACTTGGGAGCATTAAATCAATAACGTATTGACAGATAAGAAAAATAAAATTTGATTGAAATATATTAATAAGTACACTATAACGCAAAGAGGAAAATCTTTCATTGCTTGAATTGGCAAAGGGCTAAGATATGGACTTTTAAGTTTAACTCAGTCTGATTTAAAAAATAAAAAAGAGGTTTGCATCATCTTATGTCTTTGTTTTGATGGGAATTTTCAACGTGAACCATTTCCATTTGCTGAGTTCTCTACAGGTATATATAGTTATTTATGAGCCAACAACTTGGTATAGAAATATAAAAAAACATTCAGTCAAACGGTGACCAAGTGTGATGAGTAGATGATAATGCAACTAAAAGAATGTTTCTTCGATCTCTTCATAAACAATGGCTATCATGGGTTCGCCTGCTTCTATATATTCAATAATCAACACGGATTGATTGAGGCACAGAAAGAGCCATCAAACAGGGGCGACCTGACACACAAAACAAACAACATAGGATGGCTCAATTAAGGAATGTGGGAATTCTTGTTGTAATAATTGTGGCTGCAGTGTTACTAAAGACCACAGAAGCTGAAGATTACGAGGTGGGGGGTACCACAGGTTGGACAAGCTTTCCTCCAGGAGGTGCTTCTTTCTATTCCAGATGGGCTTCAAATTTTACCTTCAAAGTAAATGACACTCTAGGTAAGTAAGTATCTACGTGTACAGCAAACAACCTTGTTGCTCCTTAAGAAAGTCAAAACCAAAAAATTCTGTTGTTTAAATTCATAATTCTCTATTTCATGTTACTTTGAGAATATACTAAGCTATTCCAATATGATCATGAAGCATTGAAGCTAAATATTTAATTTTTCTTATCACTTTGTATGATGATGTTTGTGATGGCACCCTTCTTTTGCAGTGTTCAACTTCGAGTCTGGAAGTCACAGTGTGGTGGAAGTTACCAAGGCTAACTATGAAAACTGTGGAGTCGACGACAATATCAAATCCTTTAATAGAGGACCAGCTAGAGTCAGCCTTACAGGCCCAGGGGAATTCACTATTCCTGCCCCTTCTCAGGCCACTGCAGCAGTGGCCAAAAGCTAAGCGTTATAGTCACTGACTCTTCTTCACCAGCACCAAAGAAAACTCCAACTCAAGGTCCTTCCACTTCTCCTCCTGCACCAAAGAGTGCTACAGTTGAAGGTCCTTCACCTTCTCCTTCTGCATCTGGTTCAGTTCCTAGTTCAAATCCCACTAAAACAGCCCCAGCACCCCAAACTGATTCATCTGCTACAGCCTCTCCACCACAGGGCTCAGCGACCACTCTCTCTTCTACCTTCTCTCTATTCATCTTCACCATATTCATCAATTTCCTGTCTCAATTTTAAGACACTTATTGTTATCTGTGTGGTATCAGTAGCAATATATTACCTTAAACCCTAAATATATTATCAATACTCTCTCTTTCCAAAATATTTTCTTTATATATAGAAATTCATGTGAATCTTGTTAACTTAAAGAACGAGACATGCATATATGATTCACATGAACTTCGTCAAAATAAAGAGAATGCTTCAGAAATAGGATATTGGAGAATTCCTACAATCATGATACACTATTCCGTAGTGTATTTCATTAAGCATATTAGATTTCCAAAATTTTGGCTTGTGATAAGATTCTTCAAAAATATTGTTTCATTGATTTTCCATGCGGATTGAATTGAGATGATTGTGATTGAATAAACAACTCTTCTATTGTGGGTTTTACCGATTCAGTTTCTTTTATTTATGTGTAACATGTTGTTCCACCAATGTCTTACTTTTTCTGCTAATGAAAATTTTAGCTGAGGTTGCGTTTTAACAATTGGGTTTAATGTATAATATGGAACGTGTGAACGTGTCATGTTCAAAAATTATACACCAGAGATGGCGAGATTTGTCAACTAGTATATCTATACATATATATATATATATATATATATATATATATATATATATATATATTTTTATATTTTTTTTTTGAGTTTTTATAATTTATAAAAAGAAATATGAGGTGTAGAAGAAACACATATAGGA
>Ga0123342_1006671_pt1 | contig 15833 bp, 9 predicted proteins | sample Turbeawhitnodule_FD_89960 | JGI IMG/M metagenome (GOLD analysis project Ga0123342, IMG submission 89960) | Root nodule microbial communities of legume samples collected from Mexico - Turtle bean Mexico white nodule | ecosystem: Host-associated > Plants > Roots > Nodule | place: Mexico: Nepantla... | reverse complement strand
CTTTTTTTACCTAATATTTATTTTTTTTACATTAAATATTAATTTAAAAAAAAAAATTTAACTATTTTGACCTAAACCAAAAAACTAAATCCAAATTTTTATTTTTTTTTTTTTTTTTTGGATAAATATAAGCATTGCATCAAATAGGACCACTTCATTTAATAACTTTACCCATCCTTCCCTTCTCCCATCACCTCACTATCAGGTTCCCACTTTACATTAAACTTAGACACAAAAAAATAATATATATATATATATATATATATATATATATATATATATATATATATATATATAAAGCTTATATATTTAAAAAAAATCCAATTAAGAAAAGTTAAATAGTGAATTGAAAAAGATTATATCTGAAACAAATTTGTGTTTAGATTATTTTGACATTAGCTTTTTCACTCTCCCAAAACTGAAAGTATTAAATGAAATATTAAAATAGAAATTAACGCCTTATTAGAGCTATTAATTTTTATTAAAATTATATACTTTTTAAAATGCATATAAGGTATAGAATATTATTCATTATTAAGAAGACTGAAAATTAGCCTTAAAGAAAATAATAATACTAAGCAGCAGCTACATTAAAAAATGAATTAATTATATATGATATGTTATTCCACACTTTTAAATATGTTTTCCCCATAATTTGGCAAATAGTTAAATCTCATCCTGCAAGTATTCTACTCCGGGATCGTCACTTCTCAGAATCAACAGCAATATATAAATATATACAAAATTTATGTGTAAATATAAGTTGAAATTTTTGATCCCAGATTTCATCCTAGTTTCAGATTTCAGAAAACTCAGATTTTCTCTGCTAAAAGCCCTACTGGGTCAATTAGTAAAAAAAGAAGAAAAAAAAAAGCTTGATTCATTCCCTGTTTTGAAGAAAGGGGGATTTTCCTAGGGACCCAGTTTTTTGTTTCAGTGCCGCACAATCGAATTTCTGTTGGCTTTTCTAAGTGCACTTGTTCGATTTGATTTCCCCTGCTCCTGCCACTTTGTTTTCTGTTTCTGTTCCAACAGTCACTGGCAGAAAAGAAATCCCACAAATTGGTTTTCTGTGCGTTGCTGAGTTGGAAGTGAGAGTGGCATTGCCAAAGTGCAATTTCATTGAAATGAGGGAAGTTTCGATGAGAGGGCAATGAGAGGGGCGTGTGAGGGTTCAGAGAGATTAAGATGAGTGGTGGGTCATTGGGTATTCGTTCTGGGAGTTATGGCTCTTTGGAGAAGCAGCAACAGCTGCTGCAGCACAACGGTGTGTCGCCAATTCAATCAGCACGAAAGCCTTCCAAGATGCTGAAGGACAAAGACAGGTTCTTCCATTGGATCTTCAAGTTTGCAGGCCGAAAGAAGGTGGGAATGCTCTTTCTCTTTGCCATCTCCGCTGCTGTTTTCATCTGGGTTTTGTACCTTGGAAAAGGTTCCCCACTTTCTCTTCTTCCTTTTATATCTAACTTTTTAGTTTTAGTAATTAATAATAATGTGACTGTGTTACTCTGTTAATCCGCATGGGAAACATCAAACACGGGTTTCAATTTGTTTGATTGGTTATTGACTTTAGAAATGCATCATGCATGCCATGTGTCTTGCTAATGTGAAGAAAGGAAACCTGTTTTTGTGATTCACATGATTTAGTTTTTGTGATTTGGCTTGCTTACAGGTGAAGATTCACAGGAGGGAAACGGTGTGCATAATAACATTAGTCTTAATGAAAGTATGTCTATAGTTGATTCTCCATCTGTGATCTCTACTTCAAACATCTTGGGCTTCTCCACAATTTTAGTTCTTCCTCCTCCTCCTCCTCCCCCAAGCTATTTTCTGGGTTACTCTCTTCCTCCTGGTCATCCGTGTAATAGTTTCACACTTCCTCCTCCACCGGCAGACAAAAAGCGAACCGGGCCACGGCGTAAGTTCTTGTTTTACCATATTGTTTCTACAAATGCCTTATATTAGTTAAAAGGTAATTCGAATCTTATCTCTCATCCTTACAGAGTCAGTCAGTTCTTTTGAGCTCGTGTAGTTCATGGAGATATGGATGCCATATGAATATTTTAGTGACATTATCCTTAATATTTTGCTTATTTGTGTTTCAGCCTGCCCGGTATGTTACCTTCCTGTGGTGGAAGCCATTGCACTTATGCCAAAGTTGCCGTCTCCTTCTCCAGTACTTAAGAACTTAGCATTTATCTATGAGGAAACTCTTAGCAGGGATGGTGAATTTGGTGGTTCGGACTTTGGTGGATACCCTACTTTGAGGCAGAGAAATGAATCTTTTGATATACGAGAGTCAATGAGTGTGCACTGTGGGTATGATTTGTATTTTGTTGGATGTTTACCTTCTGTTTATCTGAGTACTGAAGAAGGCTGCTTGTGGTTATAATTTTTTTGTTTCAGTAATAGAGGGTATTCCTCGTATCCTTTTACTCACATATGTCCATTCTGCATCTACAATGTTGCATGTGTACTTCATTCAGATTTGTTAGAGGAACTAAACCTGGCCGCAACACAGGATTTGACATGGATGAAGATGACATCCTCGAAATGGAGCAGTGTCATGGCATAGTTGTTGCATCAGCCATATTTGGTTTGTATCATGTGGTTTTGGCTTTCATTTAGATGTTTAATTTGGTATGTTTCTGACGAATTAAATCTGTTGTTCAGGAAATTTTGATGAAATAAATGAGCCGAAAAATATAAGCGATTATTCAAAGGAGACAGTGTGCTTTCTTATGTTTGTTGATGACGAAACAGAAAAATATTTGAGGAGTTCTGGCAGGCTGGGAATTAGCAAGAAGATTGGTTTGTGGAGAATTATTGTTGCTCATAATCTTCCTTATACAGATGCAAGACGCTCGGGGAAGGTAAGAATTATATGTCAACAAGCACCATGAAATTAGCATATTGGTTTTTAGTCATATTTGTTGCTGAAGCTTTAGAAAGTTACGTTTTTCTTTAGGATTTGGTTATTTATATGAAAATATAGTATTGTTGGCTGGGGTTTCATATTTGTAGAATCTATGTTATAGGAAATAATATGTCACACTGACTCGCCTGATACACAAATGGAAGCCCAGAATGGGAAAGAAAATAGAAACTTAGATGAATTGGGGCAATTCTTTTCTTTCAAATATAATTTTAGCGTTATGGTTTGAATTGAACATAACCAATACACACGCACACATCACTCAGACGGTGTTGTATTTTCTTGTTCATATCGTAGTACTTTTATGTACCTGTAACATAAGCTACCTTTTCTATAGATTCCAAAGCTTCTGTTGCATAGAATGGTTCCAAATGCCCGCTATTCCATATGGCTTGATGGAAAGCTTGAGCTTGTTGTTGATCCATATCAAATCCTTGAAAGGTATATTATTACTCTTTAAAGCTATATACTGATTCACTTTACATATGACAGTTGTGTTGAGATATAATTTGAGCCCTACATCTGTATGTTGTCTGATATGAGATTCACCTTTCTAATTCTTCTCAAGGTATATAAAGTACTGCTTGTGCAGAATCGACTATGATTTTATTTCCACCTTAATCATACAGCTTACTACTACAGATGCACTAGGAGATATGAGGCTTGATATATTCTAGTAGTATGTTTCTTGGTTTTACCAAGAATGGTTATTTCTGAATTTTTCATTTAATGTCTCAATTGCACAATATTTTCCTGGGTAGTTGTTTCTCTTTACATATCTTTCTGCTTCTTTCTTTCATAACAGGGCATTGAAAATTCTGGAAGTTCAACTATGTTATTTCCTTCCCACACAAGATGACATCTTAATCAGACCACAAAATGCTTCTATATTTGTCTTTAGTTGAGATGTTTTGGTGAATGTTGGTATGAGTTTTAATGATAAAAACTTATAACTGGTCTGACAATAGAGTTTGTTGCCTTTAATATGGTTGCTAAAACTCAAGATGTGGAATTGCCTATTTCAGTGGACAAATACTAATAGATAGTCTTTAAAGTGCCGGTTCCAATTTATCCTCCATAAAGGAACAATATTGAGCTCCTAATAAACCATGTTTGAGTCATTCACTCACTGTCTTAACTTCCAGGTTCTAAATACCATTTAGACTGCTCAATCTAGAAATTCCCATCTGGCCTAACAAAGTTATGCCCACACAAATAGTACACGCCTAGGACAGCTGGCTAGGCAAATCAATACATGTATAATATTGGATCAGAGATCTTCATCTCAGCTTGCTCTTATTATGAACTAGGATAATAAATTGTTTCTATGCTACATAGGCATTTGTCAAGTTGCTATTTTACCAGCGTTAGTACTCACTAGCAGCTAGCACAAATAGAGTTTTCAGTTATCCCCTTTAAGAACGTATCACTAGGACATACTTTATAGGATTATCTTCAATGTGTCAGCTTTGGACTTGCCTAATGCCTACTTCAGTGTATAAAACAATTATTTGGAAATTAAAATTTTATTATTAGTAGCTTCTTCTGTTACTTTATTATTTTTTTTTCTCCTTCACTTGCTATTTCCTCTTTAGATCCTTCTCCTCCGTATGCTCTATGCCAACTATTGTTCTCGATCTTTTGGTTGGGTGGTTATCCAAGTTCCCTGTGATGAAGACCATGTATAATGTATCTTGAACGAAAATCAGGGTTGAGATTATTTGATTTTCATGTATTCTTTCTGGGGTATGTCCCTGAATATGATTTATGGGAAGTGAGATTGGCACAAGGAAGCCTCCAATAACAAAAGAAAAATAAGAATTTCGGAGTAATTGACTATTCATGTCAGTAAATATACATGGGATAGTCCTATACATGCATTGGGCACCCGCAAATTAAGGAACTGAATCACAGAATTGAATCTTCTAGCATATATGAATTAACAAACTGACACTAGACAATAAAAATAAGCATAATAACAGAAAAGAACACAATCTAGAAAATCAAATAATGAGTGTGCAAATTGCAAAATAAATCCTTGAAGCGAATGGGCTTGGTGATAATCCTTTTTGGTCTGTGAACCATGACACCCTGTTTGGTTTGGTCACAAGGTTCTGTGATACAGCAGACCCACTGTCATTCATATGCATACTTTTTGCTAGTTTACTTGGATTGTCTTGATAGAATACATATTTCATCACCTTATTGCTCTGATCTTTGTTTAGGTTTTTGTGGAGGAAGAATGCAACTTTTGCAATTTCTAAACATTATAAACGCTTCGATGTATTTGTTGAGGCTGAGGCAAATAAAGCCGCTGGAAAGTATGATAATGCCTCTATTGACTTTCAGATCGAGTTTTACAAGAATGAGGGACTGACTCCATATACAGAGGCCAAACTTCCTCTTATAAGTGGTAAGCTAAACTTCACTTCTCTGTTGGATGACATGCACGTGGTTCTGGTTCATTTCTCAACCTTGATGGCTAAATTGCAGATGTTCCTGAAGGATGTGTAATAGTAAGAGAGCATGTTCCCATTAGCAACCTTTTTACTTGTCTTTGGTTCAATGAAGTGGACCGGTTCACTTCTAGAGACCAGATTAGTTTCTCAATTGTCAGGGATAAACTTTTGTCCAGGGTGGATTTTCATTTTCTCATGTTCTTGGATTGTGAAAGACGCAACTTTGTAGTTCAGGTAAATATTTTCACGATTATAAACTTTTTACTCAACATATATTTTGTTTACTGTGAAAAAACTGTTTTTTAATTACAAATTATTATGTTTGATAAGTTCTTTAGTTTTTTCAATAAAAAGATGTTTGATAATTACTTAGGAAACATGTTGATGAAAAATAAAGTCAAGTTTATTGCCACTGATGAATTTGTTTTTGTTGGTTACAGAAATACCATAGGGATATATTGGAACGTCTGGCTGCTCCGGTGGCAGTTGGTCTCAGTCCTCCACCTTCTCCATTGCATCGTGTGCGTGAAACATCACCGGAAAAGGTTGGTAGGAGAGTCCCCGGAAAGCACGGAAGAGAGCGGCGGCCGAGTTCTAGGCGGCACCGGAAAGTTGTGGCTGGAGGCAGGGACACAAATATAGAAGCAAATTATACAGTTTTGAAAGTGTGAGTATATGATTGATGATTTGGGTTTGGACATTCCACCTACACAAATCATTCCCTAGCATAAGAAGATGAGTGTTGTGTGCTCTCATTCTTTTTACTTTGTGCAATTCGTTTATGGTTATTAATTTTTTGTTGTATATAGAGAAAAAAATGATCAATAATTATGATATCAGGGTTGTCACTTGCGACCAAATTCCTCACTTGTGGCAACCCACTCTGTTGTTTCATTACACTATAGGATAAACTCTAGTTTTTGCTCCCATTTCTACTCCATCATCATCCTTTCTTACTCTTTCATAACTAAACTTTCTCACCTTCTCTCTTCAAACTCACATTCAACTCCATTTTTCTGAAATACTGTTGCTAATCAAGCAAATAAAACTAATTGTATTGTATTTTTTATTTAATTTGATTTGATTTTTCTTTAAAGAAAGTTATGAATTCCATACTTTAGAATAACGTTTTTCCTAACTTTAGAAAACGATTATTTTTCTCTTAAAAAACAAAGGATTACTTTCTGCAAACAATTAGTTATAGTCCTTGACAACATAAATGATTAAATCACACTACTACATTTTTTAAAACAAAAATAAATATTTCATGAGCTACTAGTGTATGTTTCAGTACTAGAAATAAATCCCTTTTGATTTGCCTCTACACATACATGAGAGGACGTTTCCACCAAGCTTTCCATTTTCCCTTTTATTCTTTTATAAACTGATTTGGACATTGGACCTGTTGGGTTCTTTGTGCCCATGAAAGGCAAATGGTTCCACTTTTTTATTAGCTCATGGGTCAAACCATTTCACTTGCTTTCAATTAATTCCCAAATTGATAACAAATGTCTACAAAGCTCAATAATTGACTTGACTTTATTAGCTTGTGTTTTAGATATGAGAATAAGTAAACATATTCAATATGTGTTGCTACTGAGATTAAATATTCAAAGAAGTTTACATGATGCGCACTATATTCATTAGGCTACATGTTTATAGGTCCAACTACACATTTTTTATGGATTTGGAGTTTGGGAGAAATATGACTCCGAAATATTAAAAGGGATGTCCAAATAACAAATTTGATTATAAATGATAGAATAGAAAACACTTGAAAACCAATTCATCCAAAGTACCTCTATATACTTATACTTAAATCTAAGCACAAAAAGCCTGCAAATATGGACTTTATCTTCTTTATCTCAAAGGGAAGTAGTTACTTAATCCTTTTTTATTATTATTCACACTACTACTTTCAAAACTTTTTTAACTCTTACTAACTATGTAGAATCTTCTATAAATATATATTTACTTAGTATTTTGGACAAACTCGAGCACCACCCTTTAATTGATGAGAATTGACAACTAACTCGATAAGATGGAGAATCCTTTATATTTAGGTTTCGTTTGTTTCCGGGTGATTACTGTTCACCCGAACAGAATGACGAGAATTACTCTCGTTTGTATTTACCAATTTGAGAGGAAAAGGAAGCGTGGAAAGTGAATTTTTTTAAAAAAACTTTCTTCGTTCATTAACTCAGAATTGCGTAGAAACACAGAAGATAAATTTTTTCCACAACTATCCCATCACTCACAAACTACAATAAACTTTTCTCACAAATCCACTCTAACATACTTTAATCCAAATAACCTCATTTTCTTTACGTTTTCCTCTCAAATCACTACAAATCCACTTCCTCAAATTCTCTCCTCAAACCAAACATAACCTTAACATAGTTTGGATATTTTACTATTGGCTTTGGAATGAAAAAGATCATATAAATAGTAGGTGTGGACCCTGATTCTTAACCTCCCATCTCTCTTGCTTGCAGATGGAATAAAGTTTGATAATGAAATAAGGTTGATAAAAGATAAAAAATAATAAGAAAAAGGTTATTTAGGTGTTGCAGTGAAATGTTATCCTGACATGACAGTGGAGGAAGAGAGGGTCCCAGTGGATCCTTATCTTAGCAGGTGTCTCACTTACGTCACACTGATACAATCTTTTGCCCTAAATAATTAATACTTAGTTGGCAGCGTTGTTTGGATGAGCAGAGAGAGTGAGAGAGAGAGAGGCATGAGGTTGGTTAGGTTGATTGAGATCGAGAGAGTGGAGAATTAGGGTTTGAGAGATGAAGAAGAAGTGAGAGTGAGAATGCGAATGGCATCGTCGTCGTCGGCATTTACGGTGATCTGCATCCTGCACTCGCTCATAGCGGTCACGTCCGGGGCGCTGATGATGTTCTACATGAAGGAGGTCTACACGTTCGGCCACGGAGTCCAGGCCGCCACCAAGCTCTTGGGATCCACGCCGCACGACCAGCTCCTCATCAAGACCTCCGATTCCTTCTCCGGCCTTCTCCTCATCGCCATTGGCTTCCTCCTCTTCATGGTCTGCTTCGTCAGGGATCACGATTTTCAGCTCTTCTTCGCCAAGGGCTGCACGCTTCTCCACCTCTTCATGGCCATGTGGAGGATCTACTTCGAACGCAAGGTTGAGGATCTAGCCTGGGATTGGCTCCGCCAGACTGTCGGTGACCTTCTCTTGGCCCTCTCCTGGGTCTTCTTTCTCGTTTACTCTTGGAGGGAGAAGTACGATTAGTTTCCCTCTTTCTTTTTCCTTTTTCCTTTTCCTTTTCTTAATTTATAATATTTTCACCTCTGGATTTACCTTGTAAAGAATCGGATCTCACTTTGTTTTTATCAAATCTGTGTTGAGAGACACCTTCTCAATTGCCTTCCTTCCTTCCTTTCCCTGCTTCGGCATTAATAGCACGTCAGTAAGTTTTTTAACTGCAGTTGACCAATGTCTAATTAATCTTCTGATAATCAAAACAAACTTCTTCTGATTCTTGTAGACTTTAGATAGTTTCCCCTGTAATTTTGAGGTGAATTTGATGGAGTAGTGTGTCGAGTTTGAGAGGTGTGCATGTTTTGATGGGCAAGGTAAGATGTTGTGTTTGTGGGTTTGGGTGAATAACAATTGGATGCTTTATTTGTTTATAAAGAATATGAAATCAGAAACTAATGGGGTATCTGTTAAATTGGTGCATTTTTATCCTGAGAATTGTAATTTCATTTCAATTATTGGAGTTTGTAAACTCTGGATTTAACTGATGCTGCCTGGTAAAGAGGAATTGATGGGTAGAACTGGATGAAGCCATTTGGGTATTTATATTGAGAATTTTCATTGGAGGCAAGTGGTTGATGAAGTGTTTTGCTTAGTTTATACCTTCCGCCAACGCAGTGATTCTGTTTTTTTTTGTGTGGATGAAGTATAATGGAGTTTAACTTTTTTTGAAGATAATCGAACGTTATTATTTCTAGTGATATTTTAGTTAAAAATTGCTTCCAGCCAACTAAAAGACAGCCAAGAGTTCAAAATACAATTTGAAAATGCTAGATCTACATCAGTTATCTTGATTATAAAAGACATTTGATATACTTGCCCCATGGAGCATTTGTAGTGATCAACATAGTTAAAGTAGAAAATATGTGGCACTTGACATGATGCCTTAAATTGGATTTGTTGCCAAAGAGGAGTGAATGTGTTGTGATTAGGTCTCTCCATTATTTTTTATTTTATTTTTAATATTCAAATCAAATCCCAAGACAGCATTGAGTAGGGTAACGATTATTTAATTGATTTGTGTCTCTGATAATTGTCAGCATGTATACTTATTCTTAAGTTCATAGTCCTAGATTGTCAACTTGCATGTTTACCCATGAGATGGAATGATCCCACGATTTTTCACACTCCCTTTTGAGTCCTGTTCACTCTGAATATCATATTCTGGTGAGATTTTATTGATATGTCTAGGTAAGCTTGGAAAATCACAGGAAACAGTGATCTGTCATGAGTGGGCAACCGTGACATTGATTGATTAAGCTGGGTAACCTTTGACTATGACACACAACCTAATTGAGCATTTATTGACCTAATATCCATGTTTTAAACCCTTGAGTGGAGAGTGTATGGCAGGATAGTTGCTATGTCGAATTTTTTGTATTTTATATGCTGTAACATTTAATAATTAACTACAATAATTCATGGATATCTTAACTCTTTGAATAAAACATGAGTAAATACCAAAAAAAGTCAAATACAAGTTTCCTAGATAGGAATCATCAATCATTATCTTCTAAATCCAAGTCTTCTATGCTATTTTCACTATTATTACATCTATAGATTTCAATTTTGGAATCTAGAATCCCAAACATAGCCCTACAAAAAATCCTTAATGTCCCTGTTTAGATGTTTTTTTCTGAATCAACACAGCGCTGCAAAGGCCGTTATTCAGCCCACTATTTTGGTCTACTATGGCTGTTACACTAAACTGCTATGCTACAGCAGCCCCTGTAGTCCCTGTAGTGGGCAGGGGCCGCTCTGCACTCTATAGCGGGCTATAGTATGATATATATCAACCCTGTCTAAGATGAATGTTCTCTCACATCCCAACTCTCAGCTTGAATACTATTTATTGTCTTTCAGTGTGTCATTCTGTCTTTGTTGTCTCTCAAGGCCCAATACCCAAACCTTTGATGGAAGGTGTTCATTCTTTGTTCCAGAATTCAAGTGTAAATGTAATGCATACATGTGTTTGAATATTAATTTGTATTTTGTGTACGATCTGACGTGCATTCTAAAACTAAGTTTAATAAAATGCCAGTAGTGATTCAAAGGTTATTTTTTCACAATTGTTATTTTATATATTCATATGTATGTTGGAATGTAATTTGTACAAGGCAGAATCTTACAATGTTGTTTACTGGCACATATTTTGTGTCTCATCCTGTGTTCTTACAGTGGATCTTGGTTGCTGGAAGACAGCGTATATGGCAGAATCCATATTTCACCACTTAAGAATTGCAAATGCTATGCTATATCCACGTGAACAGTGGATTTTTTTTTTCTCACTTGTTCATTTTTCTACTATTCTCATGCATTTCCATGTATATTTTGAGTTTAGGATTAACCAATGATTTCTAATGTGATGTGTTGCACAAGAGCCATTTTGACAATCTAGATGAAATCTTTTCATTACTATAATAGTTATTGTTTTGTGAGATGTTTAAATTATTTTATCTGGTTCCCTTTGGAGTGAAGAATACCAGTTATATGCATACAAGTATAGAATTTTTTATTGACCTGCAAGGCCAGTCACTGAATAACTGCCCTCAGGAAGTGATTATTTGTTATATAACTCTTTTAAAACAGAGTTGGTAGTTAGGTTTGGTTCTGTTTTCAAACAGAACAGCTGTGTTGTAACAGAAGGTGTGTTTATAAGCCCTTCAATGGTGCCTTGAATGAATAATAAATAATTTTACTTCTATTCTACCAACATTTGTGTTGAGAGAGAGCATACCTTCATGTGTGGAGGAGAGTGAACACCTTCGGAGTGAGAACAGTGAGAACAGAGGAGTGGTGGGATTAGGGATGGGATCAACTTTAACATTATTGAATAGTTAACGTATATGATGAACTGTGTATAATAACAAATGGTGGCGTTTTATTCATAGCAATACTGCTGCAGGACGTTTTCAATTTTAGAAATCTGCTTGCGACTAATGCTTGTGATTGGGGGTGATCCTCTCCTAATTATCATGTACTGCATCATGTGAGATTTTACAATTTTAGGTCGGGATTTTGTCTATGCTTGGTTTTTATTCGTACAGCTCATTCAGCCTTTGGTGAAAATTCCCGTTTGTTGTACCAATTGGAAGCCACAGTGATTTCAGTAGCATTGGGTCTTGGGTGAAAGGTTACTACAATCCATAAGCTGGTTGCGAGTTTTTTTTAATCTCTACCATTTATCATTATAAAATTATTTACTGCATCAATGCCCAATAGAGAAAACATTTCATGGTTGTTTTTTCTTAGTAAGTAGAAGTTATTTAACATCTTTTTCCAATAATGTTTTATTACAACTTTTATTGATGGGCCTATTTAGTTTTGAAGAGTAAAAGTTGTATGTGGCTATTATGTGTGGTTCTTTTAATGAAATGTCATATTGTCATATTTTAGGTGGGTAATGATTAGAAATGATCTTGTAAATCTCAGTCGAAAAGGACCACTTGGGTACTTTGATATGGTCCCAAAAAGGCTCAGAGTTATGTTTTTTCAAATGCCTGATACCCAGCTCTCTACATGGAACACTTGGACCAAATCTGGCTGTAAGCAACACAGAGAACGAGAAATGTTAGCAATATTTCATGATTATTGATGGAAATTTGTGTAAGACTTGTTGAAGGAGATGGGTCTGTATAAAAGAAGGAAAAAAAGTTTTGTTGACACTGCATGCAACACTATTTAACAATCCTTTATAATAATATTATAATATTTTAGATTAAAAATTAAAATGAAAATAATTAAAGTATTAATTTATCTGATTGTTAAGTATATGTTTGTACTGATTACAGTGTTAAAGTATCAGGTTCCGTATAAGAAAGGACACCAGAATCAGCGCAGAAGATAATACCTCATTCGAATTGAATGTGTTTTTCATCCCCCAAGTTAATGACAATAAATAAGTGTTTGTTGGGAGGGAACCTAATTTTTCTGTTGTCATGTACAAAATTTGTTTATTTTCTTTATTCAGAGAGAAAGTTGCTTATAAATTGAATAAATTTATTTACATAAATAGCTTTTACAATTTGAACTATTTCTCATCAATTTTAAGCAACTTGTACCTGAGGCTGACATTAAAAAATTATATATATAATTAATTGTAAATTTTGCGTAATCAATTGTTTGTCTGTATAACTGATTATGTATAACCTATAATTAACTATGTAAGATTAAAAATACTTAGATTAAAAACACTTTATTTTACACGTAGTATGTCTAAATAATCTAACATACTTGATTATGTGAGTTGTTTTTTTTAGAAAATGTATGTTTGGAACATATTTTACTTTACCATTCTTTACCATTTTCTGCATAGCATGTTTGAATTTACAGAAAAAGAAAATACACAAAGATAATATTAGACTTAGAAAATAAACATTTGAAGATATCTTGAGTGCAATGAATAGTATCTTATAAGAAATCTTATTGAAGCATATTGAAGGTATTAAATATAAGATTCACATCCAAGGTTATAAAAATATGGGTTTCTGACAGTTGATCTACACATCCTCAACTATTTCTATTTTTTGTATTCTATCAAAATATATTCACCATCATTCTTGTTAAACAATATAGTTGTTTTTGGTGAAAAGGAACACTAGTTTTTTTTTTTAAATGGAGTAGAAAGTGAGCTACAGGTATTCATAACAAACGTGTTCTCTGAAAATACAACAACACAACAACGCTTAATTATTTTGTTAAATTTATGTATAGATGATGACAACATATTTGTTCTTTTCACGGTACTTGCCTCTTGGTTAAAATAAAATTGAAGAAAAATAATAATTATACTCCTGTTTCTATTGTACGGTTTATTGGAATTATTATTATTTTCAAAAATTGAAGTTTTATGTTGTGATAATTTGATGAATCTTCATGTTCACATTATTAACTGTTTTTATTTTTAAATAAACGAACTGTTTGGGTGAACTCTATTTGGAAGAAAACATTTTAAATTTTTTGTCGAAAAAAAGTATAAGGTGAAGCGTGTGATCACTCATATGAAGGGCCAAACAAATGCGTCTAGGCTTTTCAAACAACTAAGGATGCTGCTGAGGTGGGGAGTTTTTTCCTACAACTCTACATTTTTCTTCCTCCACCCTACATTCTTTCGAATAACGAAATTACTTTTTCACAGTTTTATATGATTTCAGAATAGAGTTTCTATAAGTAAAAAGTGTTTTCAGAATAGGAATTCTGTAAATAAAGGATGTTTTCAGAATAAAAATTTTAAAGATAAGAAATCATTCTAAAATATTCTTTTTATAATATACTTTTTTATTTTCAGATTGATTGATGAATCCAGAATTAATAAAATATATTTTGGAAAATATATTCTAGAAATATTTCAGAAAAGAAACAATCTAGAAGTTATTTTTAAAAGAGGCTGTAAAGCAGTTTTTTTTTTTAAAAGATGGAGTGCATAAAGACATTTGTTAAACAACCCTGAGGTGGTGGAAGGGTAGCGAGTGTGGAGAGAATGGTGTTTTGCGGTTTTGTTCTTTTCCCAAATAAAATTCACCCAAACAATTAGTTCATTTAATATATGATTTCTAAAAGAGTATTAAACATAGTGGTGGTATTACCTTATACTCTAATCAGTGTAAATTATGAAAATTTAAAATGATACCGAATATAAAATTTTCAAAATGTAAGGACCGAGAAAAATAGTCTTAGAGTAGAAATGGTACAATTAAAATGACACCTGAATATTTTATTATTAAAGTGAAAAAGCTATATAAATAGAAAATTAGTTATTTAGGTTTCATTTTAAAAGAACAACCATCTCTCTAGAAGCTTTCTTTTCCTTTCCTCTCCCTTCTCTCTAAGATTATGACCTCTTCGCTCATCTGTTTGACGATCGGAGTCCACCATTAGACTCCTGGCAGCGAGATCTACAAGACTGCCCGATCAGAATGATAGAGTAAGTTCATTTTGTTCCCCTTTTTCTTTCTTCTCCCTTCTCTCTAAGATCCTGATTTCCTTGCTCATCAGTTTGAATCTTAGTGAACTCTACGAGATTGCCCGATGAGAATCTTAGATAGAGTAAGTTCATTTTTGGCTCATTTTCTGAGTTAGTTTTGATCTTTAGTTTTGATCTTTTAGTTTAAGTTTGCATGTGAGGTTTTTATCTATCCTTTAGGCTTTTGGTAGATTTGGAGTTTTTAGTGAGCATCGGCTAAAGTTCAGGTAAGGAAGTTAGTCTTATTCTTTTAATTAAAACCCTAGGTTAGAAGATTCTGGATGTGGGGGTGACGTGTTCACCAATTCCAATTGTCTTTGCTTGCAGGATTGTCTCTTTTGAAGAGTAAAGTAATATATTGACCGAAATGGTTGATTTTGAATCTTTTTATATTGATTTTAAGGTGAATAATTTGTTGAAACTGTTTGTGATTGAGAATTGAAAGTGTTTGAATGATAATATAAATGAGTTGAACTGTTCTTTTTGAATATTTTGTTGAATTATTTAAGTGAGAGGTTTGATGAGAAGTGGTTGTGTGATTTCAAATGATGGTTGATTTAAAAAGCATATATTTTGAATATTTTCTGATGATTCAGTTTATGAACTAAAATTGTTTGTGACAATTTTTAAAGTAAATTATGAGTTTATTATTTTGAGAGCTATGTTGATTGTAATCTGAATTCTGGTGTTTTTGAGATAAGTTAGTTGTTGGGTTTAACAATTGGTGATCAAACTTTAATTTTCATGTTTTGGAAATTCTAAATTGTGGAATGATTTGATTGTTTGATGTGGGAGATTTTAATGTTTAAAATATATTTTTAATCAAAACATAGTATTTTCAGGAAAGAAAATACCGTGTTAAGATTGTTTAGGATGTGCATTGACTAGGGATTCGTCTAGAAGGAGATATTCAGGTGGTGAGAGTCGAAGGAGGTTCATATGGATGAGTAAGTTGTTTGAAAGATAACTAACTTGACCTGTTATATGTGTTAACCTGTCATACTAGGAGAGATATGATATTGAGATTCTTTATGCGCATAACTGTGTGGATTTCACAGTGACATAGTATGACAGGTGCAGATCTCTGAGTCTAAGTCAACGCACGAGTCTTCCGGAAGTAGAGTCAAGAGTCTATGTGTTATGAGTCAGTAGAAGTCCGACATATGAAATATGAATTTTATGAAT
>Ga0123342_1006670_pt1 | contig 15833 bp, 13 predicted proteins | sample Turbeawhitnodule_FD_89960 | JGI IMG/M metagenome (GOLD analysis project Ga0123342, IMG submission 89960) | Root nodule microbial communities of legume samples collected from Mexico - Turtle bean Mexico white nodule | ecosystem: Host-associated > Plants > Roots > Nodule | place: Mexico: Nepantla... | reverse complement strand
TTGATCAAAACCTCAGAACTCAATGGGGAATCACAAAGGAATCAACCAAAAGGTTTAGCTTTCCATGCGGAGGCAAAAGAATTACAAATAAGAAAAGAAACTAAGAAAACCCTATGAAGCTCCCCCTTTTCTCCTTGATGCTTATGTCTTTTTATAGGCTTTTATGCTCCAAGGATCTTGGGAAAATATTGTAGTTTATATTTTGTTAACCATTTCCATGTTTCTATCTTTCCAGAATTCTTGTATTTTGCAAAAGATTTGCTTCCAATTTTGTTTATGAGATATTGTAGATTTTATTTTCTCTTTCTTCTCCTCAGAATTTGTTTCCTGTTTTGGTTCAAGAAGCAACTTGGACTTTGGTATATTTGGCCCATTCACAAAGGTAAACACAAAATTAACAATAATAATAGTTAAGGCCCAAATAAACCAAATTATAAGAATATTAATTAAAAGAATGGATTTATTTATTATTATAGTCCAATAATCTATGAATAAGGCTAGTGAGTGTGAATAAGTATATGCTCATCAAGGAGGTAATCACTATCTCCTAAGGCAGCACGACTGATACCTGTTACTTCCTAGTGAGCCCGCAAAAGCAAAAGAGAGAAAAAGAAATTTGGGAAATTACACGTTGATTGATGGCAAGTTGTTTCATCATGGATATGCTCACCCTGCACATATTTGCATTAGTGGGGACCAGTGCACCCGTGTAATGACCGAGTTGCACGAAGGCATCTCTGGGAGTCATGTTGGAGGCCGAGCACTAGTGTTAAAGGTCATCCGAGCTGGATACTATTCGTCAACGATGAAAGAAGACTGTGGAAGATATGCTTGGCAATGTGAGCAGTGCTAGAAACACGCTGATTGGCATCACGCACCAACAGAGGAGTTGCGGTCAATTTACAGTCCATGGCCATTCCATACCTGGGGAATAGACATTTTAGGTCATTTCCCTTTAGTCGTACGTTAGATTAAGTACCTTGTGGTAGCTATTGAGTACTTCACCAAGTCAATTGAAGTCGAGCCTGTTGCCCAAATCATCACCCACAAGGTACAACATTTCGTATGGAAGTACATAGTATGTCGCTTTGGGGTTCCCAAACATTTGGTATCAGATAATGGAACACAATTCACCAGTCAGCAGTTAGGTAAACTATGCTCGGATCTCGAAATAAAACGGATATTCGCCTCAGTGGAGCACCCCAGACAAATGGCGAAGTGGAATCAGCCAACAGGGTCTTGCTTAGAGGCTTGAAGAGAAGGTTAGAAAAAGCCAAAGGAACCTGGGTAGAGGAGGTTCCCCGAGTTTTATGGGCTTATCACACCACGCCCCAGTCCACCACCAGAGAAACACCATTCAGTTTGGTGTATGGGACAAACATTATGATCCCTGTAGAGATTCAGGAGAGCTCTCCCCGGTTTCAGAATTTCGTTGCTGAAGAATCCAATGAGGGGAGGAAAGTAAATTTGAACTTACTAGATGAAGTTCGTGAGCTAGCACGTATTAAGTCTGAAGCGTTAAAAAGAAGATTCGAACTGAAACAAAGAACCAAGGCAGACCTCGGCAGTTCCAGGTCACCGACTTGGTAATGCGGAAAGCTCATCCTTACTAGTTGGAGAATAAGTTGTCTCCAAAGTGGACAGGATCGTTTCAAGTAGTTGAAGTGCTTGGGAATGGTGCATACAGGTTAGAAATCTTGCAGGGAGGACCTATCCCTCGGACATGGAACGCTGCTAACCTCAAGTTTTATTTTAGTTAATTTGATATTTTTTGTTGAACAATATGGTGCTGAAAAGGTGACGCTCTTTTTCCCTTGAAGAGGGTTTTTTAACGAGGTCACCTAATAAATGGTTGTTTACGAGATACTGTTACTTTCTTTTGTCTTTCTTGTTTGATTGTGATATGCGATGCGACGACCTTTTCCTTGGAGAGGTTTTCTGAGAAAGGGCTGTGTGAGCAATCGATTACCATTGGCAGATAAATCGACCTTCCTCCCGAAGTTGCACTGGGGGTCAAGTTGCATAGATGCCTCATCCAGACCATCATAGAATAAGTCAGGCTAACCCAGCGTGAAAGTAATCACTCGAGTCTAGGCGCTCTGTGGGATGAGTAAAGTTGCACTAATAGATCACCTGACCTAATACAGGATAAGTCAAGCTAGCCCGGTGTGAAAGTGATTACCTGAGTCTAGGTGCTCTGTGGGGTAAGTGAAGTTGCATAGATAAGTCGTTCAGATTGACACATGGTGAACTAGCTCGGTGTGTGAGATGAGCTAGTCGCATAGGTGAAACATACGATTGGTACTCAGGTGTTGCCAATCGCCTAAGTACAAGGGCTTTGTGAGAATGATTGTTTAGCTGCATAGCTCAATCACCCGAACACACGCCGTGCAAGGCGATACTTGGTGAATTCAAGGTAAGATACTACCTCGACGAGCATTAACTCGTAAAGGATATGGTGAATGGTCCGACAAAAGGTTAGTTTCGTTAAACTTTTTGATTTGTTAGCACTAAAAATGAGTTGATTAATTAAAGTATAGTTAGGCGTGTACGCATTATCACAAGCTACTTGAACTAGTTGAAAGTAAAACACGGTACGCATAAGTAAAGATTTAAGGCGTTGACAAATGAAAATCATAATAAGATAAAGTATCAATGATTCATAATTACACCATAGTCAATCCCCTACTCTTCTACTAATTGCCCATCCACGCCTATTTTGCTTGGTCCAAGTTGAGAGAAGTCCAAGCTCAAGTGGAGGTTGGAGACTGGAGGCTTGCTCGACAGCAACCTCGAATCCCACTAAGAGAGCTTGGGCAACTTCAGCTTTGTAGACCTCAACCTTATTAGCAAAGAACTTGTCCTTCTGAACAAGCTCTTGTTGCAAGTTGGACAAACGATCGCCTTGCTCTGTCAGGCGAGTCGCTTACTCGGCGGCCTCCTTAGTCTTGGCATCCAAGAGTTGCTCAGTTTGCTGATGGAGGGCTCAGAGGCTTTGAATCTCTTGTTGCAAGCTTGACATCTTCTGTTGAGCTTTCTGCTTCTCCTGTTCGATGACACTTTCTTGGCTCCGCAGTTTCTTCGCGGCCAAACAGCTTGTGGCCAAAGCTTGCCCAAACTGCTTCATGCTTCATCTCCTCGTCTTCAGGGCGCAACAGGAAGTCCTCCAAGTAGGAGGTGATGTCGACGTCCTGGTCCTAAAGGCCTCTCCTCCTTGAACTCTCTGCACCCCACTCTAGAGGGCACGGTGTAGTTGGAAGAACGCGGGAGGGTTGCAGAAGAGGAGCAACAATTGAAGTCGCCTGGCCTCGGGAAGGAGAAAGAATCGGGCTAATGGCACGAACAACCCTACCTCTTTTTTTGGTGAAGAAAAAGCCTGAGGCAGTGTCATCGTCGTCCTCAAAGGAGGTGGGGGAAACCGCCGTCATCAGTGACATATGGCTGGCCATCTTTGCCTTCATAGCCAGTTTCAGCAAGTCCTCCTTATTAAAACGAGCCAACATCCTATTTGCAAGGAAGACACAGAAAATATTGGTTACATTACGCAAGCAAAAATTTTATTCTCTAAGGTTAAAGGGAAAAAAGTGTATTGGTGTAACTCTTTAAAGAGTCTGGATCAAATTCATTGGCCAAGAGGTAGGCAGTATCGAAGGTAACTGGGAGGCTTGTGAAAAATTTGCAAACCTCCTGATCAGCAGGAGCTAATTTGTGTAGACGCCGAGCAACCTTGAAGTTGGGTTTTTCAGTCCAATATAGGGAAAACCCATCTAGGAGGTCAGGATGCTTCTTATTAGCTCGGACCTTGAGGAAGTGGCCTTTAAAAGTTTTGTAAGATGATTGGAAGAGGGTAAGGATTCCCCTTCCAGAAATGCTATTTACAGAGACCCAGAGTTGGCGACCTAGTTTCTTCACCTCGAAGAGGTAAAGCAACATATCAACAGAGGGCAGGATACTGAGCTGGTCACAAAGAATGGAAAAGGCACGAACAAATGCCCAGCTATTGGGATGTAGCTGGGTAGGAGCTACATTGAGCTCGGTCAAAAGTTCTTTTTCAAAAACTGACAAAGGAAGACGAAGAAGGACTCTTTTAAAGACAGTGACATAGAAGTAGCAAAAGGGTTTGTTTGGGGATATGGCTTCGTCACAACATATTAGGTCATCTACCACACAAGGGTCTAAGAAAATCCAATCATCTTCTTTGTCGAAGTGGCATTTACTTTTCCTAAGGGTTACTATTTTTTCGTGAAAGGTAAAGGAAGAGGTTTCGGTAAGGAGGTTTGGTGGTTCCCAGGGGTACAAGGATTTATAATCCATGGAAGGTTGCATCTAAACACAATCACATGCAGAAAAGCGAAAAATATCTCAGACTCAACACATCGTAGAAACAATTGAAGCAAGTATAAATTCATACGATGGAACAATAAAAGAGAAAAAAAACATAACCCAACATGCATATTGGAACTCATACAACAGCCTACGATTAATCAGTATCATGCGTAAGCATAAATGGATGAAAACATAATGGTCCTAGGCAGAGCATGCGTTTGCGAAAGATAAAGAGTTGAGATGATAAAAAAGAGTACCTTTTGTGGTTGGAAGAAGGGAAACTTGGAGAAATGAGAAGGAACGTGTGAGGAGCTCTGAATGATAAGAAGGAAAGGTGCAAGTTTTGATGGGTTTTGGGGGTTTTAGCGTTTTTGAAAAAAAGCTTTGAGAGAAGAGGGAATTCGAAATGGTTGAGTTTCGCTGCCACTAGTGGTAGGACACGTGGGCATGTGGGGCCGCGTACAGTAAAATGTCACTTCAAAGATGCTTTGTGCGTCGTGCCCCACCTACCTCTGAGAAATGGTCACGTCAGCGACCAAGGGTACTCAGGAGACTCTTCGCTTAGCCAAGCTCAACTCGAGCTTGGGGGACTTATGTACTGACCAGTACTCGGTTCTTTTGTGTATGCTCGATTACTTTGTGGAGTGGGAGTTCATCTCGGTCGTTGGGCCTGGGGGAGACCTATGCGGAAGGCCTTTTTTCAGGGTAGGCCCAAAGCACGCGGTAGGGTTGTTACGAAAAGTAATTTCATATATACACCTGCTTATAGATATGTTTGGGGCAGTGAATATAATATTGTTGTTATTTTGCATTTTGTTGTGAGTATGTGGCAATATTTTCTATTGCATGTTTCTGTTGCATATTTATTACACATAGCTAGTTGTTGTTAACCCTAGTAAAGTAGGGAGATGCATTGGTAACAGAAAGTGGGCCTGCAAATGGCACCTGAAGATCATTGGTATCCTTGGCAGGTAGTTTTTCTGTTACAGATAAAAGATTAACATACTTAGTATATTTTCAGTTAAGATTCGCTTATCTCCAGGGAGAACGGTTGCATGTTGCATGTGTGGCAATAAAAGGAGAGTAAGTCTCCACGTAAAGGTACGCTATTTTTTATACACTTTTTTAACTGGTTACTTTCGGTGAACCCTAGCTGACTTGATCGTCGGAGTGTAATCAACAGGTAGGGCGCCCTCTGTCTCAATGGAACCTTATTCTAGTGCGTCAAGGAGATGCGGAATCGGTTCTAGAAGAGGTAGATACAGAAGGGGTAGTTAAACCTGAAGTCAACCGACAACCCAGTCAACCGGCGAGAACACCCTTCTTTTGGTGGTCCTTTGATTGGTAGATTTGGATGCAATACCCGCAATGGGATTTATATATGAGGAGATAGATTGCGCCAAAGAGAAGATTAAAAGTAAGTTTAATAATATCAAGAAAAGGTAACATTTCTAACTTTCTTCCATTTTAAATTTAAATACTTATTTATTTGACTAATTATTTTTAATACATAATTGGTACGTAGTTAAGAACCTGTTTGGAAAATCATTAATCAGAGGTGGAATAATTAGCTTCATAGGCCTTTGCATGCAGTTGCCTATTACCTAAACCCCCAATTACACTATGAATCAAACTTTAGAAATGATGATGTTGAGGTGAAGGAGGGGTTGTACATATGCATGAGAAGATTGGTTAGTAACGTTGCAGAAAGGACAAAAATCAATTTGCAACTTACTGATTTTCACTATGGTAGAGGAACATTTTCTTTGGAAGATGCAAAGGCGTGTAGGAAAGTTATGTTCCCTGGAGAATGGTGGGAGATGTTTGGGAAAGAACTCCAAATCTAAAGAGGTTTGTTGTTTGAGTTTTGATTTTAACTTGTAGTTCTTCAGGGTGTGAGCATGATTGCAGCTCATTTGAAATGGTAATTTAAGTTCTTGAAGTTATTTAAGGTTTTTCTTGATTTGATTTATATATTGACAAAAATCTCATATTTAATTATAGGTTCATACAAAAAGAAGAAATTGTTTGCAACTGAAGAAAATGAATGACTTGGTTTATGTAATGTATCACTTGAAGTTGAGAAACAAACAAATTAGAAACTCTTTTGCTTTCCCATTTGATGACATTGAGTCCAATAATGAATGGATAACTGAAGAAAGAGATAATGTTGTGGAGGTTGAGCAAACTCAAGTTGAAAATGATGGTGTGAATATTGATTTAGCTGGAGGAACAAATTTAAATCATTCAATTCTAGATGCAACTGTTTTTTGTGATGATGTTGATGATGATGGAGATGATTTCCTTAGATGAATGAGATTTTTAAACTTGATAACATTTGTGTTGTTTTAGTTATTTTGTTTGTGTATGAAATTGTGTATTTCAATATTATGAAATTGGTATTATGAATAATTTTTTTTTTATGTGAAGTAGACTCTTACGAGTCGGGTTTACAGGTCTTTCACGAGTCTGAGTAGACTATCGAGTCTGATAACCTTGGGAGTAACTGGTGGAAGATCCTGCCATGCAGAAGCCATGAGAAAGGAAAGGAGGATTAATGTTCTCTTGATACCATTGAATAATTGAAAAAGAGTAAAATGATTTATTTGAAAATATACAAAAGATAGTGAAACTCCGGTACAATGAGTATATGTATAAAAGAGCTGAGGATCATCACTAACTGAAAGCTGTTCAGTTTTACCCAACTATCAAACTTCTAAGCGACAAGTGTTAGATGTAACAAACTAACAAATAGAAACATAAAAAACTAGATATTTCAAGGTCAGAGGAAATTGTATCTCTAACAGTAAGCCTATTCTGGTAAAATTAAGGTAACCTTTCGTACATAAAGGCAAGGCGGCTAACGAAAGGTAATTATGGACCTAGGGGTGCGCTCAGTGCATATGGAGTCTAGGTCAAGTAAATGTTTTCTCTTAAACCTATGCCCATGTGTTTTAGGGCACGTAGTGGTTAGGTTGCATGTATAGTGAAAGATAACGTAGCACCATGAGTAGGGTGCCCACGAAAGTAGAATGGACCCCTGATATTGGTACATGAGTTGTTGCTCTGGTGGTTATTCTGTTATTATTTTATGCACTCCCTGGAGGAAAGATTTTGTTCTGTTGCAGCACCGAGAGAGTGTGCCCCTGAACAAATATTTTCCTGTTGAGTATGTTTTCAGTTGAGATTACATTCTCATGATGGAAAGTTGTTACAAGAGGTAACCTATAAAAGGGGCTTGAGACCCTAGGTAAAGGTATGCAGTTTCTAAGACTGAAACTTACTACTTCTTAAATTCTTATAAGCCATGTACTGACTTGATCGTCGGAGTGCAATCAACAGGTAGGGGCCCCTCTGTTCCAACGAAGCCATGAGCAGTGCGACAAGACGTAGGGCAGATTCGGGAAGGAACAGACGAAGTTAAAGCTTGTCATCAGAGTCAACCAGTGAGCAGGTCAACCGGGAATAACATAACTCTAAAAAGTTCTCTATTCATTGAATGCCATGTAGCAACTTAAAAAATCTCCATTGGTGGATTGCCATGTGGCAATCCATGTCTTGAAAAGCTCTCCATTAACAAATGAACATGTGGCACGAGGGAGTAGATAAGGCATGCATGAGGTGCCCCATCTGCTTCATGAAGGAGAGGAAGAGTCACCTTGTGGATAAGGAAGGAAGGGAAAAGGAAGACGCTATGTTGGAAGCTTATATGGCACCTTGCATGTGCCATGTAAGCATCCCTCTTGGCTTCTCTAAAGTCCTACAATTCTATATTAAAATGGTTCAAATATAAGGTCCAAAATTCCTATACATAAATTCCACTTGTTTGGTGAACCAAACATTCTAAAGAATGATACTAGTATATACTAAATCTTGTATTTATTTATTAAGGTTAGTCACAAGCCTAGCCATTTTAGACTTTAATCATTCAAGTTGGATTTGAAAATGGTAGTTTTCGTGCCCTTGAAATACTCATCTACACCCTGTAACCCTAATAATGTAGCTTCTTCTTGAGGTAAGAAGGAACAAATCTCTCACACATATAGATTTTAAGTTGTAAAACATCGAAAAACACAAGAAGTGTGGTTGAATTGTGTTTTTCAAATTTCCTATTTTTGTTTTAAATGTGTTTTCTCGTATGTAGTTTTAAGATAGTAAAAAATGTAAATCATGGCGTACTTAACTACTTTTGGGATGTAGAACTATTTTTGGGATGTACAACCTGATGGTTGTAGACATCGCTGCTAGTATGATTGTCATATTAAGGAATTTATGAGTTCATGAAAGTATACACATTTTCCAACAAGCAACCATATGTTTTGATGATAATAAATAATATTAAGCTTTGGTATATCTAATGTGTTTGTAAAGTGTGAATCAACAAAAGTTTTCTTATAGCACAAATAAATGTAGTCTTTTATTGGACATCTTATGAATAACCAATATACAACCCAAGAATAGACAACAAACAAAGAAGAGCACAAAAAACCTTAAGAGTCTCATTGGAGGATCCAAGTTTGGGCATTTTTGTAAAGCCTCATGATATCAAAGTTGAGGATTATCTTATCCTAGGGAATTAATGATATCAAAGTATAATTAAATTTTAAGATGAAGTGATACATGAAGTTGATTTTGCATGTAATATTCATAGATAACAACTATAAATAATAATATTGCTAATAGATATTTAGATCAAGAGATGAAGTTTAGACAAATCACTGAAGCAAAGAAGTAAAAATATAGCACAAATTCAAGGATTAAAATAACTTTTGTGAATTTCTTTTGTTGCTGTTATTTGTAAATTCAATGTTCATTCAAAATCCTTATTCCTATTTTGGCCAAACCAAGCTGATTCCTCGCACAATAATATTATCTAGAGCAGTAAGCCATTGTTATGACTTACCTCTGCATTAAGATGGAATAGTGTATCATAATTTCAACTTCATGCTCCACAACCATTGAATCCTATGATTGGCTGAATAGGGTTCAGAAAAATAAAATCGCCTTTTGGCCTTATTCATGACCTATGGACAATTAATGGTCGTTTATCACCATTGAGCATTAAGCACACTGCTAGACCCAATGATTTTGAATATAAAAGTGAAACATGCATCTATAAACAACAATGACTCTAAAATATCACATTATCATTTAATCATAACAAGATAGATTTAAATGCTCATGATAAGATCTTTCAATTAAAGTTTAGGATGAGAAACTAAAACACAACAAACATGGATTCTTGAGTGTTGTTACCAGCTTGGCTTCAAAATTTCCTTCTCCAAAGATTAGCCTTCACTTTTTCTAAGGTTTTGTCCTTGTAGCCTGATTGATTCTGAAGATTAAAATCTTTGAGCCTAAATCAACAAAATATTTATATCTAAACCTCTTTTTGGATCTCACTTGATTCTCTTAACCTCTGGGTTTCTCAGGGGCTAGGTGCTTCTCAGTACCTTTTGGTGCCTCTCGATGCTTAGGATGTTGACCCAAGATCTTTATATTATAGATTTCATGAATTGGATTAGAAAGGATTCAAGGGGATTCATCATCCGCTTAGCGCAGGCCAATCCGCTGAGTGGATTGGCTTTCTTAATCCTTAAGCAATCTTTTTAGGCTTTAATCCTCAATTCTTGGGCTACACGAGATTCCAGAATTATGGATTTGTCAGAGATTCGCTCCAAATCTTTTCCAACCTTGAGGTTTCTTAATCATGAAGCAAGATTGGCTTGGCTTAGGCATCAAGCGAAATCTCTTTCTTCCCAAACTTGGTACATGTTGGCTTGAGCCCTTTTTTAGCGAAATTGGGTTTCTTCATGTGTAAGTATGCTAATTCGCTCATCCCTTTTGTTTTCACTCAACCCTTTGGTCTCTGGAATCCTTTGAAGTACTAGTCTCAATCCACTCAATGTATGTAGATGCGCTTAGTATTTTGAGTGTTTTCCAAGGAGCTTGCTCTGGACTCAATCTGTTGAGCCATTTTACATGTGTTGGGCGGATTGACTTTGTTTCTCCATCCTTGTTTGCTTTGTTTTTAACTTTTCTGCAATTCCCTTATTTTCCTCCTCATCTTTATGTGCAACTGTAGTTTGAGGTTTTTGGCATGTATCACTAGCTTTTGTACATATTTGACATAATTTACATTACTTTTTATCTTAAAAATTACTACAATGAACACATTGTCAATTTGAGGAAGTTGTTGGAGAGTTGAGGAAAAAGGGATAGAAGTTGATCTGGACAAGGCACAAACAATCTTAGAAATGCCAGGTCCTCATACAGAAAAGGAAGTTTGAGGTTTTCTTGGTAGATTAAATTACATTGCTAGATTTGTCTCTCAATTAACCGCCACTGCTCAAATTGCTACAAAAAAACCAAGTCATGGAATGGAGTGAAGATTATCAAACAACATTCGATAAAATTAAACAATATTTACAAAAAGCCTCTAGTGTTATGCCCATCGGTGCCAGGAAAACCTCTCATTTTTTTGTATTTGACGGTCTTGAATGAATCAATGGGTTATATTTTAGGTCAACATGATGAAATAGGAAAAAAGAGCACACCATTTATTACTTGAGTAAGAAATTCACAGGTTGTGAACAAAAATATTCTTTATTAAAGCAAACTTGTTGTGCATTGGCATGAATAACCCATAGACTAAGACAATATATGTTGAGCCACACCACTTTATTGATATCCAAGATGGACCCTATTAAGTATATCTTTGAAAACTTCGTGCTAATAAGTGGGATAACTCAATGGTAGGATAACTCAATGGTAGATGTTATTATTAGAATATGACATTGTGTGTGTCACCCAAAAAGTTGTCAAGGGTAGTGCTTTAGTCGAGTATTTGGCTCATCAACCCATCGAAGATTACCAACCCATTTAGTCAAGGTTTTTTGTTGAAGATATTTTGACCCTTTCTAATGTGGTTGCAAATGATTTTTATGAGAATAAATGGACGTTATTATTTTATGGAGCTTTGAATGGATTGGGGACATGGAATAGGGGTAGTGCTCATATCCCCAAAAAAATAATACGTACCAATGACGAGAAGGTTGTGTTTCGATTGTACCAATAACATTACAAAATATGAAGCTTGTGCTATGGGTATTCGGGCAACCATTGAATCCAAAGCAAAAGTTTTATATGTATATGGTGATTCAACATTGGTTACCTACTAGTTAAGATGAAAATAGGAAAATAAAGACCAAAAATTGATTCCTTATCAATCATAATTTTGATACTATTGTATTCCATCACATTTCATGAGATGATAATCAACTGGATGATGCTTTAACTACCTTGTCATCAATGTTTGAGCTAAATTAAGATGAAGAGCTTGAGCAATAGTTCCATTTCATTTAGGAAGAGTGTGATGGCAAGCCTTGATATTTCAATATTAAGCACTACCTTAAAGATAATGAATATCTTGAGTCAAATTCTAAAAAGGATAAGAGGATGTTAAGAAAACTAACATCAAGTTTCATACTGAATAGGTACCTATAAAGTTCCTGAGGGTCGGTTACTTCTGGTTAACTATAGATAATGATCGTTGCCTACATATGAGAAAGTGTGATAAATGTCAAGCATATGTAGATAATGTAAACAGGCTACTAATGCCCTTGAATATAACAACACCGTGACCTTTCTCAATGGGCGATAATTGTTATTGGAGTTATAAAACCAAAACTTTCAAATGGACATTGTGTCATTTTGCTCACAAATGATTATTTTACCAAATGGGTGAATTTGCCTCTTATGCCAATGTGACTAGGGAGGTGATGATAAAATTCATAAAAAAGAGTATGGCGGTGTTCCTCTTCTAAGCGATTAGGGTTGTTTATCTCCCTAGTGTTGTGAGAAGGGGGCACATTCTTTCGGTCTTCATATTGAGGGTGTCTCAAGGATCAAGATTGCTCTTCACAAGCCAAGTCATCTTATGCGATTCAAGCACAAAAGAAGATTTTTGAACAAACCTTGAATAATGCATGTGATATCCCACTTTCATAGTTGGCTTCTCCTTCCATAAAGAGAGATTTGATATCTATTATGAAGATGGGTATCTCGCAGGTCTTGAAGATTGTAAAAATCACCTTCATAGAAGAATAATACTATCCAAATGTGACAAACCTTTTACTCATATGGATGTGTGTAAAAGTTGGATCTTTCCTAGAAAAAGGGTTTTATGAATTTGCTTTTTCTTCCCTTGAAGACATGAAAAGTGTCCTATCAGTGAGGTATTAGAATCTCAATCTGAGTATCTTGAGAGTCTTTGCTCGAACTAAAGACTTTGTGTCATCTTCCATGAAGCTCACCACGGTCTATGGAATATTAACAACCAGAAACAATTTTCTCTATAGCAAGACAAATTAATACTCCTTTTTCTCTTGATGACTGCACCATGAATAAATCTATACATTTTTTTTTGCTAGAGTGTTGGTTGATATTGATAAGCTATCTGCTTTGCCTAATCAAATTTTGTTGAAAATACCCGATTTTACTTTTATTGCATATATTGAATTTGAGAAGTTGTCTCCATTTTGCTCTTCATGCAAAATGATAGGGCATAATATTTCTAAATGCAAACGACATCCTGATAACCTCAATAACACGGTCAAACCACCTACTATTTTATCAAAACTTGTTGTACAATATAAACAAGTGACTGTCCAAACAAAGAAACTAATGATGCCCCTCACAAGGAAGTGATTGGTGTAACAACTATATTATGTGGTAGAGGTACAAATATATGAAGTACATGTTCGTAATGTAGGGGTAGTGGAAGTTGAGGGAGTTACTATTGATCTTGATACCATTGTTGAAGTTGTTGTTGGGCAAATAGATAGTGGATATCTTATTGGTCAAAATTTTAAGAAATCGGCTGAAGATATAGAGGTTGGTTCAACATATCAGGATGACATTTTTACTGATATGCCCTCTTTGGAAGATGTCCATGAATAAGATGATTTACTACAAAAAATAAACAACAACTCTTTGCCTTTTGAAAATTATAGTCTTTTAGAAGGACCAGTTCATCTCAAATGTGCAACTAATGCAACAAGTCCTAAATTAGTTGTTGTTAGATGAGTTATTTCTAAATTTGTTTTTCAAGATTTATTCTTGCAAAATTATTTTGAATCTCTTTCAAGTGATGAATAAGAGACTCAAAAGATGGAAAAATAGAAACCATTAAGGGAAGACGATGAATTAGTTCAAACCTCCAAGAAATCGAGACGTATTCCTAAAACTAGAGTAAAAACAATAAGATGACCTTCAAAACAGATCAACTCAAGAAAAAATAATGATAGTAATGTGCAACAATATCATAAGATTTTATTAGTGTTGTTGAACACAAACGACGGTCCGTCTAGTTGGATTTTCGAGATTTAATACTTTCTCTTTATTGTCTGTGTGAGCTACACATTATAGAATGTTCTTTTGTTGATCTTTTTATCTTTATTTATTTATTTTCATTTTTTTAGTTTAAACTCTCAATGTAGTTTCTTAGGCTACTATTGAGAGTTTATTTCTTTTTTATTTTTTTCCACATAGATTTGGTCTAATCTCTCATATTTTTTTTTAATATCATGTTTTTTTTTCATATCATTTTTTTTTCATGTAATGAGATATGTTGCCTAACATAAAATTTATTAAAAAAAATCATAAAAAAGTGTTAATTTATAATTACAAGTTATCGACAAGATTAGCATAAATAATGTCACTAATTGGAATAATGAAAGAATTGTTTGGTGTCTTTAAAATTCAACATCATAATTCTCTTGCTTATCGTCGGAAGATGAATGGGACAGTTGAAACTGCAGATAAAGATATAAAAAAAAATATATTAGAAAATTGTATTATGATGTACAAAGATTTACACAAAATACTTCTGTTTGCTCTACAACCTTACATAAAACAATCTGAAAATATATTTTGAAAACCTGGACAAGATAATAAAACTCTATAGGGATAATAAAAACTTATTTTCTACATAATTTCTTATTTTCAATAAAAGGAGAAAATTTCCAAAAAAAAAAATAAACAACAGAAGCCATACTCCTTTTAGGACAAGACATGCATAAGAATACCAAATATATTTTCAATAGAAACTTTTATTTTTATTTTCTTTAACGTTTGCCTATTAATTTTACGAATTTCTTATAGTAACAAACACAGTTTGTACTGAGTTCTTCTACTTCATGAATTTTATATTGCTTAAAAAATAAGGCAATTTATTATCCTATTCCATTATTGTATGCAAAGATTTATTCCATTCATTTATTGTATGCAAAGATTTATTCCATTCATTTATTGTATGCAAATATTTAGTGTATACAAAGAAAAAGTGAAAATCAAGAGAATAAAAAAAAAGTAAAAAACAGATCAAACGAGAAGCATTTTAACATTCAGCCTTTCTTGCTTCTGAGAAGGAATTTAAGAAGAAAGTTGTAAATTTATATATTTATATAATTAATTATTTGTAGTTTACTTTTTTATCCTTTTTAATTTTAAACTCAAATTATTACTAATTTTATTTAAAATAAAATTACATAATTAAATATAATATAGTATAATAAAAAATGTAATATAATATGATAAAATAAAATTTAAAATATTAAATATTAAATGTTAAATAAATTTATGTTAGACAAATATATAATAATTATTATAAAATTATAATTGCAAATAATAATAATAATAAATAATAAATCAATCAAATTATTTTTTTAACAATTTTTAAATAGAAGGGTAATTTTGTAAACTTATATTTTTATCAATTAAAAAAATATAATTTCAATCACACTCATCACGTCATTCACAAATTTTTATAAACTTTCTTCACACTTTCTACTCTATTTACCTTAATCCAAATATCCTAACTTTCTTCACACTTTCCCTTCAAATCATCTTAAATCCACTCCCTCAAATCCACTCAAACAAAAAGCCTTAGGGTATGTTTGCTTTTGGGGGAGATGGAGGTTGAGGGTGGAGGTGAATGACTGTCACCCTTGTTTGCTTCTATGAGAGGGGAAGGTTGAGGGTGAGAGTGAGTGTAAAGTTGAAGATATTTATGCTTTGTTTGGATTAGAGGTGTGGGAGAGTGGAAAGTTGAGGGTGTGGGGGAGTGGAAGTGTGAAGATTTGTGAAGAAAATTGAGGTTGTTTGGATTGAGGTATGTTAGAGGGGATGTGTGAGGAAAGTTTATTGAAATATGTGAGTGATGTGATGGTTGTAAGGATATTTTGAATTATTTTTAATTGTGTAAATTGTAAGATTACAAAGTTACCCTTCTATAAAAAAGAAGAAGAAATAAATGATAATTAATTTTTTACACATTATATTTAATTAAAAGAAATTCAAGTTTTAATTATACATAAATAAAAAAATAATTTAAAATTCAAAGAAATTAATAAATAATTTTGTATATTTAAATATATTTTTATTATTTTCCATTTTATTAATTTAAATTAATTTTTTTAATTAAGTTAATTTATTTAGATAATTTT
>Ga0123342_1006669_pt1 | contig 15834 bp, 13 predicted proteins | sample Turbeawhitnodule_FD_89960 | JGI IMG/M metagenome (GOLD analysis project Ga0123342, IMG submission 89960) | Root nodule microbial communities of legume samples collected from Mexico - Turtle bean Mexico white nodule | ecosystem: Host-associated > Plants > Roots > Nodule | place: Mexico: Nepantla... | reverse complement strand
TGTTTTTGCTTATTGTTTTGGCAAACTGGATTCCTTATCAATTGTTTCTTGAGATAATTTCATTCTTGACTTAAAAGTTTTTGAAATCCCTCTTTAAATCATTCACCCCCCTCTAGTTTAAAGCCATACATTCTAACATGAAAAACCTCCTCTTAATGGGATCACTAAAAGGTGGAAGTCCAATGGGTCCTAAAGTTATACTGATGAGATTTACAGTGATCATCCCTTACTGAAAAGGAATGACCATCAAGAATCCTCAACTTTCAAGCAAAATATCAAAGTTGGGGAAATATATGGTTGATCACAGTTTACCTATATCATCCAAGAGTAAAAATACTGAGATTTTGATAAAACGATCAACCTGGGCAAAAGACAAGATGAGAGGAGTAAAAGACAAGAACCAAGATCGAAGTATTGAAGAAAAAGTTAGAAGGGAGCAAGGAGTTGAAGAGGAAGTTAAAATTGGTTGAGGCAAAAAGTTGAGAGTAATGCAACTATGCTGCTAGAAGAAATTGAAAAAATAAACAAGATTGGAGATTCTTTGAAGGGAAAAATTATGAAGCTGACTTTTTGGGAATTGAGGGTTATGTAGAGGACTTCAAGAAGGCGATGCATTAATTCGTGTTATTTCGCCCTAGTGTTGTTATAATATTTTGACCACAAGATCATTAAAATGATATTGTTAGAGTCAATCATCTTATATATAGTTTGCATTTAAGCCTCATGTCTCTCTTAAAATTTTGTTCTTTGGGATGAGGGTCAAATGTTCATATTAAAAGGAGGAAAAATGTCACTTTAAATAAGATGAGAAGTCTTACTTTCAGTATTTTATGAACTCTTTGAAGATGAATTCCAGCTAATTCGTTGAAGAAAAAATACTTTCAAAAATTCTCTAAGACTTAAATTAGTAAAAGATTTAATAAAAATAATTAAGTAGTGAATAAATAATTTCTTTAATGTTGATGTGCTTTTATAAATATTTGAACCGTGGATGATAACAATAAAAACATATAGGTTCTATATCTATAATAGTTAACACATGTTAATCAAAATATTCCATAAATGAATAGTTATAATAATATTTGTACTTAATATTATTAATAGATTCTCGACCTCTACTGTAAATTTGTGTTTGAATTTACTGATATTCTACCACTATATTCCTTTTATTCGTTATTCTCGATGATACAAAAATATGTACACTTGGGGAAATCCTATTTGAGACTCACTTATGCATTGATTGTTTTTGGGATGGGATTTTTCAAGTAAAAAAAGCATATAAATTGAGAAAATCAATAAATAAAACATTATTAAAATTCAGAAATCGAGGTAAAAAGGTTTTATGTTTTTTTTTACAAATATATACAGATTTGTGATGGAAATAAAACTAAATATATATTTTATAATTATTAAAAATTTATATAATACTATTAAAAAGTTAAAACTATCCTTAATTTTATTTGTATCAAATATTTAATAATATTATTAATACTAATAATTAATAAAAATAAAAATAAATATAGTTATTTATATAATAATAATTATTAATTATAAAAAATAAATATATAAATAAATAAATTATTATTTAAATATTTTTTAAAATATGAATAAATTTGTAAATTTATATTTTACACTTTTTAAAAAAATTAAAAATTTCTACTCAATCATCTTATCATTCATAAACTTCAATAAATTTTCCCCACATAAATCTCAAACATATCTCAATCCAAAAAACTCCAATTCCTTCTTAGATCACTTTAAATTCACTATTTCAAATCTCCCAAAGACACCACCATCTGATATGTTTTTTCTTTGTCCTCTGTATTTTATTTCTTGCCGTATTGTGCTTAAACTCTAATAGTAGTGACATTATATAACTAAATTGAAAATGTGGTGGCTGTAATCTCTACAGAAATTAACATTTAATTTTGATATCCTAAGAAATCTAGTTACATAAATGTAGCGTACTTGAATCATAATAATTGTGAGCAGTTTTGCATCATGAGAATGACTTTCAAGAAAACGATGTAATGGACGCGACGTGTGTTGGACCATTCTCAGAATTTACATGCTTTCAATGATTCTAATGTTCATGATATCGACCAATAATTGTGTACCACATGTAGAACCACCGTAAACCATGGATGGACACAGATTTTATTTCAATGATGTGTTATTATTATTATTATTATTATTATTATTATTTATATCAAAATAAGTAAAACTTGCAATAGTGGTGTGAGTAGAAGGATTGATAAAACAATTTTAATAACAGACTTTTTGTAATGTTAACTACTATTATGATTTGCTCTTAATGATGAATGGAAAGAAATATTTAACCATTACCAATGTACAACATATTAATCAACGTATTTTAAGAGAAAGTAAATTTAGCCAAAGTACTTGAAGTCTCACTTAATATTTAATAGAAATCCTATATTGATTTGCAAAAATGAAATTCGAACTTTGAGTGTTTATATTATTAAAATATTTTCGAAAGCTCATATTATAAAAAGATGTGAATTGTAATAAGGACGCAACGCAATACTAAATTGAGATCCGTTTACAAAATATTATTCAATGCTCAAGTATTTTAAAATAAATAATCTACTCGAGATATGGATTGTAAATTTATTTTACAATAAATATCTTCTCAACAATGTACGGATATTGTATTCTATTTATATTATTTTCTTGAAATTGGCATGGTTTCATCTTTTATAGAGTTTTATGTGTTTATGTGTGCATAACATGTTGGGAGGATAACAATTGGTCTGAATATAATGGAGAACTGTGAATAGTCCACAGATAGGAGAAATAGTAGTCTGAATTGAATTTGAAGTACAAAAGCAGGGCTAACTTCAAAAAGGTTTTGGAAATCGACCTCTGAAGCTATTCTGTGTCCAAAATTAGCAGCAACCACTTGTGTTTTCAATCCAAACATGTACTAAACAACATATATGTTCTTTTCCGGTTAGCATGGTTTCTTAATGTTGCCATACGAGAAACTAAACCAGAAACAAACAACCAAAACAAGTTTTAATTGGAATGGGGAAATATAAATTGGTTTAGAAATATGCAGATGCGTTCTAATCTTTACGCCAATATTTTATTGTCTGATTGCTCTAGGAACTAGTTATTCGAGATTTGTGAATCTTTTGGGTGAGAACATGGAGGATTGGAATGCCACGCCTTGTATTTTCATGTCGGTTCATAGTAACAGTCCACAACTAATTGAATGTTCCAAACGCTATGTCCTTGTTGGTTGGGGACCAGTAATGATATCCAAGTTATCATAATGGCTTATATGCATGCTTTACCTAATACTTGAATAAGATTACCCTCAACACTATTACACCTTCTGAGTTGGAAATTTTTAACTAAAAATACCACCCTATCCAAAATCACGTGAACAAGTACGATACTACAATATTTTGGGGGAGAAGGAAGTAATAATGAAATAAACTTGATACTAGTAATTTGGGTAAAGAATTTATACTTAAAAAAAAGGAAAATACACTATAAACTCGCTTATACTTGTAATCATGCATCTTCAAATAGGATTAAGTGCAAGGCTGTCAGAACAAGTAGGTGCATTGATTCAGAGTAGTTGATGTAACTCAAAGTACAAAAGTATTAGTAATTCCAAATAGGAGTTCAGGATCCTTCAGTGAGTTGAGGTTAGACATGAGAATTGATAAAATAAAATGCAGGGGCAACCTAGAGGGCCATATCTTAAATACAATAATATACTTCTTGCCTAGCTCAAGGTCTCCATTGTCATTCTAAACAACGAACCTAATAACTGTCAGACAACATTCAGTTTACGCATGTCAATGAACAAACAGATTAAGGAAGTTACAGGAATAAGTAAAAAGTTCCTATATGATCATCTACCAACAGCCACAAACATACAACTACGGCTCTCTGCGGATCATCCGCTGCACCACAATTAAAGAAAAACCAGAAAACCATTTGTCAGTCAATTTCCATTTAACAGAAGACTCGTTAAAAAGTCACAATGTGAGAAAATAACCCATGAACGTTGACATGGAGCTCAGGAAAGGAAGAGGCAGGGAAATATACACATTTATATATTGCACAAGTGGGGAACACGGTTTCAAACACACAAAAAATGGCCATAAGGAGAGTGGTCAAGTTCGTATAGAAATTGCCGAACTCTTAAATAGTGTAGGAATGAAGCAAGAGTCAAGTTACAAAGTGTTGTATAGAGGTAAAACACAATTGAGGAGAGATTTCCACATGACAAGATTGCTGGCCAAATGATTCAGAGATATTAAAAAAAAAAAAAAACGAGCACAATAGATAATAAGATGAAAGGAAATGTTAACCTTACATTGGAATCAGACTGCTTAAATAGATGATGGCGCGCTAACATCTCTGGTATTCCTAGAGCAGAAATGCTTTCACATCCAAGTAGCTCTTGAAGCTTTGCATCACATAGTATCACCATTGCATTTAAAGGATCCTACAATTAGCATGGACAAATTGTAGACCAAACAATTATTATCCCTTCTCGTTATTAATCTCTTTTATGTTTAGATCCATCGCTCAAAATAAAAAGGCAACAGCCCACCAAAGTAATTTTTGAAACAAATATCATAGAATATAAGACATTTTCTTCAATTTCTTTTAGTTTTCAGCTTTCAATCAGATTTTGATTTCAAGAATCTTTCATTGTCCGTGCAACTTTTTAATTTCCATCAGAAAAATACTTTTATGTTAAGTACTGATTTCTTAACCGAAGGTTGAAGCATGTTTGAGCATGTGAAAGAGTGGAGAATGTGATGAACAGGCAACACACCTCCAAATGGTGATGCTTGATGTACTCCCAAACAAGTCTGTTGGCTTCAGATTGTTGCATCTCTTTTCCCTCAGTACCCAAAAATTTGGCAAGCGCTTCAGATATTACGACAGTGGATGAAGCAGGTTCAGCACTTTCAATTTTTGTTTCAACGTCCACCTTCACTCGCTTAGCTTGTGACTCCTCTGGAGTGATAGGATTGAAAGAATATTAAGATTATTTTACTAAAGAAACAACAAAACCCCTTGTAAAAAAGATGGTAATGTAGCATCCTCATTTTATTTGGGTTCTGAAAGATAAATTTTTCAATAAGCAAATATAGGAGAACAACTTAAGAAGGTAAAATAAATAGCTTTTAGAAAAGTTAAATGAAATAACTTGCATCAAAGTTGAAGTGAATAAGTTGTTTTTAATTTATGGGAGAAACTTATTCATTTTACCTTCTTATTTTCTTGACACATGTTTATCCAAACAGGGCATTCGCTATTTACTACTTACTTGTGGGACCAAGTGGGATAATGTGTTTAGCTAGCAGCTGATTCATCTTGAACATGTCAGTGCAGTCTGTCTCAAATACCAAACGCAGTGCATCATCACAAATTATCTTCCTTTTGTTACCAGGATCCTGGAGGTTGTTTTTCTTTATGTATGCCCAAAGCTGCCTCACAATCTGAATTGAGCATATCAAAGGGTTCCATGTGATTTATTTTAATTAATGGTTTATTCCAGATAAATGAAGATTCATGCTTTTACAATGAAAGTGAAGTGAGGTATCTAACTTAGTTTGGTAAAAGAAAACTACCTCAGTTCTTGGCAATGCAGGCTCACCAACAACTGCCTGAAGCAAAGGAGAAACACCACAAACTTTGTTTAGACCACCAGCACCACCTCTTCTTTTGCCTCCGGTTTGAACACTGGAAAATCATTTATAAAGAACGGCAATACACCATCTCGTATGTTAATTCCATAACGCCATTCTTAGTAGAATAGAGACAGATTGGAGAAAAAATATTACATATTCAAAGCTAATCAGAACATGAGACCAAACAAATTAGCAGGGCTAGCAAACGCTGATTATTATGTATATATATGAAGAAAAAAAAACATACACACATATATAAGCTGTTTTGAACACTATATTAAAAATGCATTTAAAATTCTGAAAAACGACAAATAACACTAAGCAAAGAAATTGTCACACGTCCAGGTCAATGGAATGGGAATAAATACACAATAGGGGCAAGAGAAGGCTAAGAAACAGGACTAGAAGAGCACAATAGTTAAAGAAAGAGGTATTTGGGACCGGTATGTTTCTAATAAACAAAATTATTATTATTTTAACATAATAAAATCATCAAACGGAAAATGACATGACATGAACAAGTTTACAACTATTTTACCAAAAATAGCGTGAAATTTCAATTGAAAGAAACCACAGTAACCAACAATAAATAAAATACTAACAACAACCAACCAACCATGAAGAGTTTCCGGAAATGGAAGCGTACTCGAACTACATACAATAGGAGATCAACCCAAGATCGCAACCGTACTTCGGACGAAAGCGAAAGCGGAAAATACTAACCCTAAATCGAAGCAAACAAAAAAATACCTCGGAACTAAGATCTAATTAGTTAAAGCGACAAGAACAAACCCACCCCATGAAGACCCAGTTAAGAAGTTGAAGAGCAAAACAAAAGGGCTTATGAAAAACCGCACCTTACTTTGGGCGCTTGAGGAGAGGCAACAGTGGCGGCATTTTCAGGAAAGGGATCAACTTTGCATGGAGGAGGAGGGTGGGGGTGCTGGAAGTTGATCTCGTCATGGAGGGCAAAATGGGGAGGAAAGTGGGTGGCTGGGAAGTGCTGTTGGGGGTGAGGGGCAAAATAGTCTTTGTGTAGAGGAGGAGGGTGAGGAAGAAATGCATGTGGTGGGTGGGAGCGGAGAAGAAGGTCGATCTGGTCGCGGATGAAAGCAGCCTTGTGAGAGAGGTCTAACCCTAGTTTAGCCTCGAGCTGCTGTACGACGGCGTTTACAGTGGTTATGGAGTTTGGGTCAGAGTGACGAAGTAGAGACTCCACCCCTTTTGCTATATCCTGGTCGGACACCATTCTTGTTCTTCTTCCTTCACCACCTTCATATACCAACAGAAAAAACGGCTGGTTATACCTTCTCTCTTCTGCTTCTTCTCTCTCTCTTTATAAGACCGAAATCACAAAAGTACCCTTTATTTCAAAATGGTTTTGCAGTGAGTGGCGAGGATAGGAGTGATGAGAGCCGGGAAAAGGAGTAGAAACGTAATTTGAGGGGGTGGATAAGAGGGGGTAGTGGTTGAGGGTAGAATCGTAAAGAGTGAAAAGTTGCAGTGAGGGGGGTTGCTTGTTTTTGACGTTAAAGATGAATGAGAAAATGTGGAAACGGTCTCCATCTCTTTAGACTTTGGGAAGGAGGAATAAGGTAAAAGGGAAGCAACGTGGAATTACGGAAATGCCATTTATGTAATGTGCGTATCCTCCGAAAGAGAATTTGAAAATGGTGTGGTGGGAGTTGTACGAGAATCCATGAGTGGTTAGGGATTAGGGGAGTTTGGTCAACTAATTAAGAGGTTCCAATAGGTGGGGCTTCATCTACTGCTCAGCTAACATAGTCAACTTAGGAATGGAGAATAAGCCAACAAACACCACTGTCTCTCTTTAAGCATGTTTCAACATACCCAAATCTGGACATCTAAATCCTCTTTATTTTCTACTATTTAACATAAGGGAATCCTTAATAACTACATCTAAATCTTATCTCACCTACTCCAACAACATCACCCTTCACCACCTATGCTCAAAACTCACATTTCAATCCTCAATGAACCAATTCATTAACTATATACATGGATGAAGATTATTTGGGGCTCACAAAAGTTGGTCACTATACAAGTTTGCTACGGACAATTTAAGGTAATTTACGTACAAAATAAAAAAGGAGGAGGGGAAGGTCCCTTTGAAATGAGAAGATTTACGTAGAATGATTGACTAAAAACGTCAACTACGAATATGCCATGTCTTTGTATGAAAATTTTAAATTGAACGTTGATGTGTTTGACGAATTTGATATTTGATAAAGGCTGAACATGTATTCATAACCAATTAATAACACTTACTTAATTGGTTACAATAGAGACGATAATCAATTATAATTTGAAAAATCTTAAAAAATATATAAATACATGAGCTAAGGAATAGATGTAAGTATCAAACCATAATTCTATATGTGAATCTATTAAAGGAAAAAAAGAACTCATTTAAAAAAATTATATTTCAAAATAACAATATATTAAATTAAATTACTTTATAAAATATGAAAATTTATATTAATTAATTTGATTCTTTTTTTATTTTATTTTAGTTTTAGTAAAATATTTTAATATAAAAACACATGTTAATATAATATTAAAATATATTATTTATTTATTACTTTAGTTATTTTATTTATTATAATATAAAATATATTAATAAAATATAAACAATATAGTTATTACAAAATTAACAATTATATTTATAATTTAATCAATAAATGTAAATATTAATAAAATATTTATTCATAATAGTTTGTTATGCATTTGTTTTGCGAAATTTTTTAATGGAGATGAAGGTTTTTTTTTTGTTTTTTTTTCTTCTAATTTAAACTTTATTTTTTTACAGTTTTAGCTTATCTTTTTCTATTATGTCAACAAGACATTCATAGAAACAAACACATTTATTAAGAATCTCTGTTATTATAAATGTTAAAGATATGAATGAGAAAATAAGATCTAGACCAATAGATCTCCTGTGACTTGTGGCTATTACTTTTTAATTCGTGAGGAAAGCCTCTTTAACGAAAGTGTCCGGTCTTAATTTAATTTTTAGATATTGTTATATCATTTTAAAATCTCATTTTTATTTTATTTAATGCAATAATTTTATAAAATTTAATTTAATAATATGTTATTTACATTTTATCTTACAATATTTATTATTATGAAATATTTATATGAAATAAAATATATTTTTATTCCTATAGTTCACGGTGAGATCTTATAAAACTCAGGTCTAAATTTATGGTCATGATTCTTGCAATAGAAGTAAAATGTAGAACAAAAATATTTTTATTAATGTTTTTACAAATATCCTAATTCATATTTAACATTTATATAACATAATATATAACTTTATTCATTATATAACTGAAAAGAAATTATAAAAAATAACTACAATCTCAAATATATTCACAACCATTTTAAAATAAAAGAAATATAATTAAGGCTTCCTTAAGCCTCGTAGAAAAGTTTATTAATAAAAAATATTATACCCTAAACTAAAATTTAATCACATTCATGAAATTCTAATAAATATTTACATGATTCCTCACAAATAGTTAGTATGTATGTTTAATTCGTATCTCATTGAAAATTAATACTTATTTGAGGAAGGAGCATATTCATTACACAAAACCTTAAGGACATTTTTGAAAGTTATAGTATAAAAAGTATGCTTTAAGAATCAATCAATCAAGTGATAACATACTTTAATTTTTCTAAACTAACGGGGTTGTTGTATTTTTGTGTGTCTTATAAGTTATTATTTCTTATGTTTTGGTTCTAGAATTTATTAAGTTAAAAGGATACACATTAAACTTTTAATATTGATTTAACTCACAGATCTGTTTATGTTTGTGTATTTTTATAATTCATTTAGCTCAGATTAAATTTTAAGAAATATGTATTTAGTACCGTTGTTTGGTTTGCAGAAAAATATATATTTATAGGAGAAAACATTTAAAATGAAGCTTGATTATAAAAAAAAACACTATATTTTACATTATTATACCTTACAACTAATATTGAAATTCACTTTATGCACAAATGATATTTACATTAGTTTGCCAATATGAAATGACCAAAATAATCAATTTAAAAGGATTTTAATTATTGAAGTAAAGACTTTAGGTACATCATAACCTTTAAAAATAGAAGAAGATTTATAAAAAATGGAGTTGTAAAAGTAATTCACAATCCTTGCATAAAAGTTTATTTTAATACACACACTCTTCATGTCTTGTGTTGATAAGTTTGAACATCGAAAAGCAAATTTTAAAAAATAGTATAATAAAGTAAAATTTTAAAAAATTAATAAAAAAAACTTTTTAATTAAAGAAATAATTTAAAAACAATGTTCAAAAATTGATAAATATTTTTCAAAAAACTATTAAAATAAAAATAATATATTATATAAGAAAACTGAAGAGATAAGGGTGGAATGTCAAACTTCCACAACACTCCACCTTCAAATAAGTATAGTACTAATATAATATTGACAAAACTTTATAGATATTTTCATACTACCTATTCTTTTTGAAACTTTTCCATCTCTGCAGCATCTTTCTTTATCATATCTCTCTACTATATCTTTCTCTCTTTTTTTCCATAATCTCTCTTAATTCAACATCTTCTTTTCTATACAATATTTATTTTCTTTGTCTATTTTTTCTTCTCTCCTATTTTAATGTTACTACTTATATCATCCTTTCATGTGTTTGACCTATGAGAGTCAGACACTTCTATTAAATGGTGTATCCGTGTCGTGTCGACACTCGTATGACACTTGTAGGACACTTATCGATGAAGTGTTCAATTAAAAAAATATTTGTTGGATTTTTGAAAATTCTAACACGGTTCTAACACAATTTTAAAAGGTATAAATACAATAGTTTCTAAAAACTTGATTTTATTGTATAAATTTTTATTATAATTATAAAAATAAGGAACAAATTCTTTTGAACCAATCATGAAAAATATCTTCTTGCTCCCAAAAGAATCTGAAACATACTTTGGCACATAAATAATTATTTTCAATTTATATAATTTAAAATTATATAATATATAGATCCGTGTCCCGTGTCTTACATTTGTGAGATTATGCGTATCTTCGTGTTCATATCGTATCAGCATTCATATCCGTATCTGTGCTACATAGTGTTTGACAGGTAAGGGAGGAGTGCATTTTTTTTTTTTTAATCTTAATAAACTTATTTTTGTATTTTATTAAAATTTCTCTTATTTTAAACCACATTGTTTTAATTCCTTTATTTGTATACTTTAATTATTTAATTTATTATAGTAATATATAGTTCTTTATTTTTATTTTATATATTTATTATTTAATTTATATGTTTTTTTTATATATTTCTACATTCTAATCCATTTCCAATTACGTATTAATAATTTTTATTAATTTATACTTATGTCATCTCATTTTTTTAATTATATGTACTCATCGTCGTCATTAATTTAATTTATTTTTAATTGCATATTAATCTTATTTATTAATTTATATTTATGTTATTTATCTTTTTTCAGTTACATCAGTCTATATTATCAATTAATATTCAAATTATTTAATTTATTTTTAGTTATATACTTAATTACAATAATTTATATTTATACATTTAATTTATTTTCGTATTTTTTATTAATTTATATTTATGTTAATTTATTTATTTTCAGTAGTCTCTTCGTTAATTTATATTTATATGTATTACGTTTAATTTACTTTCCATTACTATTGATCCTCTTTACCAGATTATAATTTTGTCATTTAATTTACTCACTAGCCATTTTATTCATGTATATTTTTATTATTTAATTTATGTTGTTCTGTTTCTTCTTTTACGTTATTATCACTTGATTATTTATTAATAATGTAATGTCTTTTTTTCAATTTATTTATATTTTTTTTCCATTAATAAAAAAATAATATTTAATAACGAACTTATTATGACGAATCTAATCTACATATCATAATAAATCATGATAAAATTGTAAATATAAAGACATTTTCTATATCTCTTTCAATTTAACTCACATAACATGTTATTATTATGATTGTTATATTTTTATCCGTCATAATAAGTCATCTAGTGAAAAATAATAGATTTTAGTTTCCTTCTAATTTATTATCTCTTTTCCTTCTCTTTTTCTTCTCTTTTCCTGTAAATCTTAAGCTCCCATTTACCTATTTTCTTCTCTTCCTTCTCATTTCCCTATCATATATACTAGACTGCACATCAAAATCACTACCACTGGACCCTATCGCCGCTCTTCATTCCCATATATTTCATTTTAAAAATATTGAAAGCAGGTTTGTGCTCATTGAAGCTGTTTGGTGAGAAGCTATTCCTTCCGGTGGTTCTGTTTGAATCGCAATTGAGTTGGTTTGGTGAATCAAAATCAGAGAAGTTGTTTTCTCAAGGAAATTTCCATGTTCTTCTTCGGTAATTTCGTTTTCGGCGATTATCTCTTGTTCTGTGTTTTGTTGATGAGAATGTGAATCACATTTGATCTGTTATCAATTTGACGTGTTTTGGTTGAACCTACAGATAACATGTTTGTTAGATTGATTCAGTGGAAAAAAAATCTGAAGTGCAATAAAGTTGATTTTGTGAGCAGCTAGTTGGTTCGGGTTCAAGTCGCACAAGTCGCACAATAGTTGTTGTAAATCCATATATATTGCGAAAAGAAAAAGCAGAAACGGAAAACAGAGTGTGTGCACAAACCTCTGAAACCCTTGTTCGTAGAGGATGAACGTTTGAAACCCTAGTTCGCAGAGATTGAACGTGGGATAGAGTTCCAACGTTCCGCAACCTAAAGGGACCTCCAGAAATGGTTCCTACCTAGAATGAGTCACTCAGAACGTGCGTGCTCTCAACGGATCCAGATCTGCTCCGCACTCTCTGGGAAGACACATTCTTCTTCTCCGCAATAGCTCGGAACCGCCTTGACCGTGGGAAACAGTTTACTCACGTAGTGGGATGCGGTTATTTTTTCCTTCTATAAATATAGCATTCTCCTTTGCTCAGATCATCAATCACCGTGCTCCCTTTCTCCATTTCTCTTCTCACGCTTCATCTTCCTCTCTTTCTCTCTTCACCCATTTTAATTTCTTTTATATTATAATTATTTCTTATGGGTTCTTTGGGTTCTTACTCTTTTAAGAGTAACTTGCTAGTTCTGATCCTCAAAAATTTCTGGAAAGTTCTTGTTGTATCCTGGGGGACTTGCGCAATACACCGCGGATAAGTCCTTACAGACAGTGATCACTCATGCCTCGGGAAATTAGTTTTGTTTGTGTTTAAAGCCTCAATTACTATAATCTAAGGACTTATGGCTGACTATGTGGACAAAAACAACAACTCTGCCCTAGAAACGTCAAACACGATTTCTGCAACACAACCGAACTTTGCGAAACCATTTCTAGATGTCTCGAAAATTGAAGTCTTCACCGGTCAAAATTTCCGACATTGGCAAGAACACGTGTCCACCCTATTGGACATGTACGAAGTCGCTTTTGCACTTACCAATTCTAAATCCGACCCAAGCACGACTGCGAAACAAATTGATGATTGGATTCATGTAAATAAGGTATGTCATCACACCTTACTCAGTGCATTATCTAACGATCTATTCGATGTATATGCTTCTTACAAGGAAGCAAAAGATATTTGGGATTCCTTTATCCTCAAATACACTGCGAAGACGTCGTCATACAAAGGTTTGTGATTGGAAACTAATATCGTTGGGAGATAATCAAAGACAAAGACATCAAAATCCAGATAAACGAATACCACAAGTTGCTTGAAGATATAAAAGTTGAAAGCATAGCCTTTCTGGATGAATTCGTGTCCAAACTCTTGATCGAAAAGCTTTCGCAATCTTGGATTGATTAAAAACAACAACTGGAGCACAGGCACAAACAGATGTCACTATTAGATCTGATCACCACATCATCATTGAAGACACAAACAAGAAAGAGTGCGATGCCGCAAAGGCCAAAACTTTGTCTGCCAAAGCAAATATGGTAGAAGACAAACCAACTCCAAAAAGGTACGAGAAAAAAATTGATCAAAAAAAGAAAAATAATAATAAATTCTCTCATTCTAATGGAATTATTCCCACTTTTAAGAAAAAAGGGTAATTGCTTTGTTTATGGAAAGCCAAGGTCATCATGCACCTCAATGCAGACATAGGGGAAAAAAACGACTATCCTCCTAAGGCAAATCTAGCCGAAGGGGAAGATACCATTTTGGTATTTGTTTCACAAGTAAATCTTGTGACAAATGTGAGCAAATGGGTGGTAGACTCTGGGGCTACCAGACACATCTGTGCAAACAAAAATGTGTTTACCTCCTACATAAGTGTGGGGGATGGAGAAGAACAAGTTTATCTCAGTGACTCCAAGATAATTCTTGTCCTAGGAAAAGGAAAGGTTCTTCAGAAGCTCACATCTGGTAAAACTCTGGCTTTGAGTGATGTGCTACATGTGCCATCAATTAGAGTTAATTTAATCTCTAGGGCATTGCTAAGGAAAGTTGGGTTAAAGTGTCATTTGAATCTGACAAGATTGTTATGACAAAAAACAATGTTTTTGTGGGGAAGGGATATTGTGATCAAGGTCTTTTTGTATTGAACATTTCTAAAGTTATGAATGAATTTGAATCTTCTGCTTATATTGTTGATTCATATGATATATGACATGCTAGATTTGGACATGTGAATTATTCGTACGCTATGAAATTGCAACGACTAGGATTAATCAACATGCATGATAAACAAAATAGTAAATGTGATATATGTGTAGAATCCAAAATAACGAAGAAAACATGTCATTTTGTAGAACGTCAAACTGAACTTAGTTTAATTCATACCGATCTTGCAGATTTAAAACAAACCATGTCTAGAGGTGGTAAAAATTATTTTGTAACATTTATAGATGATTTTTCTAGATACACCAAAGTGTATTTAATTAAACATTAAGATGAAGCTTTTGACATGTTCTTATCTTATAAGGCGGAAGTAGAGAATCAATTGAATAAGAAAATTAAAAGAATTAGATCAGATAAAGGTGGTAAATATGTTTTATTTAATGATTATTGTGTTAAAGAAGGTATTATTCATGAAGTAACCCACCATATTCACCTGAATCTAATGAAGTAGTTGAAAGGAAAAATATGACTCTTAAAGAAATGATGAATGTCAGGCTTATTAGTTTTAATGCTCCTAATAATTCATGGGGTGAATCTCTGCTTACCGCGTGTTTTTTGCAAAATACGATACCAGATAAGAAAACTGGTAAACAAACACCCTATGAGTTGTGGAAAGGTTATCAACCTATTCTGAAATATCTAAAATTGTGGGGGTGTTTAGCTAAAGTGATATTAACTGATCCTAAGAAAAAGAAAATAGGCTCTAAAACATCTGATTGCATGTTCTTAGGATATGCAGAACATAGTGTTGCCTATAGGTTTCTAGTTCTTAATAGTGATATAATTTAACGTAACACTATAGTTAGGGATGACAAAGCGGGGAGGGCCGTGCGGGCTGGCCCGCGGCCCGCAGGTAAAAAACGCGGGGCGGGCTGAACTTTTCAACCTGCTAACCCGCATTAGCCCGCCCCGCATTAGCCCGCAACCAGCGCGGGCCAGTAGCGGGGCGGGGCGGGCTGGCCCGCAAACCCACAAGAAAAAATTGGCACTTAGTAGCAGCAGGGTAACATAATTAGGTTTTCACAAAATTTCAAAGAAAGAAACGCAACACAATCGCGCTCACATCTCACAGGGGCTCAGTTGCTGCTCCCAAACGGTTCACACACAAACGCTCTCGGCAACACCGTTGCGACTCCGCTTGCTCACGCCGCTGCTGCTCCATCGCATCGCACCAACCCAGACACCAACCCAACAACCCACAAAAACCAACAACCATTGAAATAAAGATACCTATCACCCTAAATTGGGTCATGCCAATTAAATCGATTTCAAACATGATAAAGGAGCAAGACACCAGTCAGAAAAGGAGAAGCAAGCAAAGGGTATTTTAGAAGTTACCCATGACCAAGCCTTCAATTGAGCCAAAAGTTATCTTATTTTTATTGTATTATTTTTATGAAAAATTAATTAATTAATTGTCATTGTTTTAATATATGTAG
>Ga0123342_1006668_pt1 | contig 15835 bp, 15 predicted proteins | sample Turbeawhitnodule_FD_89960 | JGI IMG/M metagenome (GOLD analysis project Ga0123342, IMG submission 89960) | Root nodule microbial communities of legume samples collected from Mexico - Turtle bean Mexico white nodule | ecosystem: Host-associated > Plants > Roots > Nodule | place: Mexico: Nepantla... | reverse complement strand
TAACATTCAAGAACTCACCAAAACACAAAAACCAAGCCAAACTCACATAGAAACCCATTTTGAACAACAAACCCATGGATAGAAACTCAAGAACACAACATATAGCATTTATACCCATGGAGGTCGTGATCAAAACAGCAAGAACAACCAATTTGCACCGATTAAAATTGAATATAAGTGCAGCAAATGAAAGAGGGCATCATAAGGAAGAGATTGCACCGATTGAAAGTGAAAACAAACAAGTAGAACAAAAATTGGTAATTTGGAAAGTGAAGGGGAAAAATGGACTTATGTGGATGAACCTCTTGGAATGTGCACGCCACTTGAAGGATGGTTGGCTTCAAGATGAGTGTTGTTGTCGCCACTCGAGAGCCTAAGAATTCACTCAAGATAAGACTAGAAGAAAAGAAGACACAAGTCTCTCTCACTCACTCACCAATTTGGTAGAGGTTCTTTACTCTCAAAACCAATTTATTATTTCAAAGACCTAAGCACCCCTTTTATAATAGAGAGGGCTGGTCACAAATGTACAAGAGAAGCTTACAAGAGAAGTTTGAAAGGTTACCTTCTAACTCCTTCTATTCTAGCGCCTAAAGGAGTGTGAAGAAACACCTTTCTAGATCTTTCCTAAAACTAGCGCCTAAAGTGTTATACAATGGAGGTGTCTTTAAGGTTTCCCTCTTTAGCACATCCTAAAGCTATTCTATATTATTTACAAATTTATACAAAAGAAACTACAAAGAGAGATATTAATTGGAGTCCATTCTTGAATGCTTGTAGTCTTCTTGTTGGCTTTAGGCTTGGTCCTCTTTATTTAATTCTTCTTTAATTTTTTAGAAGACTAGAAGGAAGAACATTAAATGTTTGGGTGGATGGCCTCTTCCTCCATTAGTAAAATCCTCTTCTACTTGATCTCTATCATAAGATGATCAACATAACCTTAAGTCTTAAGCCATAATTTAATATCTGAGGCCCAAGTGTCATAATTGGTTCCATCCAATTAATCAATGGAGAGATGAACAATGACATAATTAGTATAAATAGATGGATCTGACATAATAGCAGTGGAAGAAGCCACAGTGGCAGCGAAAGCGGAATAGGGAACGAAAGAAGCCATAGATGATAAGGACAAATCCACTCACCGGTCAATTGACGGCAACAACAACGATGAAGGCTCCGACACCGTCTCCAGCGACGGCGACTCCGAAGAAGCAGTGGGGTGGTGGCTGGAAAATTTCAGTGAATAGTGGGTTCACCAATAAAAATTGAATCTTAACCCTACGCTCTAGATATCATATTAAAGGAAAAAAAAGAATAGGATAAATCCTTTGTGTCTATTGAACACATATGGTTATGTTTATATAGGAAAAGAAACATATGGGCTAAGCCCATTGCATAAATACGAAATATCTAACAATATCTATAATATCTCTTAATATCTAATAATATCTAATTATATATAATAATACTTAACAATATTTAATAAAATATTATTATAATTTCTTGAAATTATTGTACTATCAATTATTGAGCCTCTTATAAGAATGGACCCCCTTTTCTAATTATTAAGCATCTACCTTATGCATGCAAAATTAAAAAAAAAAATTATTGAAGATATTTGAATAGAGGATTAATGACCATAAATTTTAAACAAGTGATATGATTTATTTTATGAAGAAGTTGAGAAAAATATCTTAGCAACAAAAATTAGTCGTATCTTTACATCGAGAACTAAAACTTACAAAATTTTCTCAATAACTCATATGTTTAACTTGTCACTTACTAAGAGGTTTCACTCATCATGATTTTAGAAAGCAATATAAAATTTTGTATGAACTTGAACATATTAACTTGTAATAAAATTTATAATTATTTGTCTTAGATCATTAAGATATTATTTTGAAAATATTTTTTTGAGAATTATACTTGTGCTTATTATACAGAGTATGTTATGCAAGTAGGAAAATGAATATATCACAAAAATTGAAAAAAGATACACTTTCTATGACTGTTATTACTAAATTTGTTATAAAAATATTATTTTTATGATTGATTTATTTATTAATCATAATAAAAAGTAACACATTCTATGATGGTTAAAATATTATCTGTCATAGAAAATAACACATTCTATGATGGTTAAAATATTATTTATCTAGAAAATAACACATTCTATGACATTTAAAAAGTTATCTATCATAAAAACTAATACTTTAATGTGTTTTCTATGAAGACTCTTTTAGGCCTAACATAGAAAACAAACTTTCTATGATAGTCAACAACCGTTATAGAAAGTATATACTTTCTATGTTATTTGTATCTGTGACAAGTCTAAAATCGACATAGAAAAATATATTTTAACTATCATAAAAAAGTGTCTGCTTCATTAGCTATATTAAAGAAATTGTATGGTTGTATGGGATTTAGTAGTTGTTAGAGATCCTAGGTTCATCTCTAGGTTTTGGATAACATTCCAAGAAGCCTTAGAGATTAAATTGGCCCTAATGTTGTTTATCACCCCAAATTGATGATTAAAGTGAGGACATATTCAAGACTTGTGCATTTGAAAACAAAGGGAGTCGGGGTAATTGCCTTCAATCGATAGAGTTTTCCTATATTATTGGATAAGCATGACACCATTCAAGGCTTTGTGAAAGGGGCAAAACTCCATTGTGTTGGTATGAGGTATGTGAATTTAGCCTTCGGATCCAATATTATATAGAAACCAACAAAAAAATCTAAATGATTAAGGATAAAAAGAAAATAGCTAAGACCGACAAAAAGAACTTTGCATATAAGAAAAGAAAACCTTTACAATTTAAGAAAGGTGATCATATATTTTAAAGGGTTTTTTCTTTTACTAATGTTGAGAAGTCTTAGGTTAATTGGTCATTTCCAAATCTTTGACATAGTAGTTTTTATAGCTTACAAAGTTATTCTACCACCACCCTTATCTAACTTTATAATGTCTATCATCTTTCTCAATCCCAGAAGTACATTAAGATCCATCTTACGTTATTGAGCCAAATGTTGTTTAATTGAATTCAATCTTATGAACCATAACCCATATCCAGATTGTATACCATAATGTTAAGAAACTTAGGAACCCAATCATTCCTCTAGTGAAGATAGGAAAAGGAAGAATATAAAAAAAACTCACTATCTATATTTATGTGTGTGACAATGTATGTTTTCTAAATTTTTGAGGATGAACTATTTTAAAGGAGGAGACTATTTATAATATCTATAGGGTTTTTTTAAGCTTTATACTGGAAAATAGCTTATCGTATTTTAAGTTTAGTTTCAAAATATTTTCTCTAGAAGAAATTTGTTTAGTGGTTTTGGCTTCACTAAAAGTGAAGATTGAAGTTGTTTTTTACATAATCTACTTAATCATTTTGAATTCGTTGTCATTTCGAACTCACTCAATCATTTGTCTTTCCCTTAGCAAAATTGATCCCTATAAGTGAAAATTTAAGTTTTCCGGCTTCACCTATTTCAGTAATCGCTTTGCTATCCTTCCAATGAGTATAACACATTTGTTCAACTTATCGCATGGAAAGTTTTTCCCTGTTTTATTTTTCTTCTTCCCACTTTTTTTCATTTTTACCCCAAATTCAATCCGAAATTGTTTGATGATTACACTTGTCGATGAAAGATCTAGATAGGTAATGTAGCCATTAAATGTGAAAATTGAATTAGTTGGGTAAGCAGGTGAAGGTGTGACACTGAATACTAGTGCGTTGTGACCTCGTGGGGATGATTAATAGTGCCTTTATTAGCTTTCAGCTACGTCAACGTAACCCCAAAGTTGATACCAACGAAGCTGTGCTAATTGCGAAGCCATTCAATGATGGACACATAACCTCTCAGTCACGCACCAATTTCCTTATTTATTTCTTAGGCGTCACACCCATCTAGTGAAGTGAAGCATGCAAAAGATAAAACTGCTTTTTAGTGTTGAAAGTTGAAGGCCAGAACATAGCCAAAAACATTTCCTTTGAGGCACAATGAACCCCAGCTGCACTAGCAAGATAAAAACGGCTTCTCTTGTCCACAAAACGCAAGAACTGACCAATAAAACAGTGGTTTTTGAATTTGAGGGTACCCTGTTACGATCAACTTCACTGTTCTCTTACTTCATGCTGGTTGCTTTTGAAGCTGGTGGGTTGCTTAGATCTCTCATTTTGTTTCTTTCATACCCTTTGGTGTGGCTGCTGGGTGAAGACCAACTTGGCTTGAAGATTATGGTTTTCTTGAGCCTTTTTGGCATCAGAAAGGACACGTTTAGAATAGGATCAGCTATTCTGCCAAAGTTCTTTCTAGAAGATGTGGGGTGGGAAGGTTTTGAAGCTGTTATGCGGTATGAGAAAAAGGTGGCATTGAGTAAGTTGCCTAGGGTCATGGTTGAAGGTTTCTTGAAGGACTACTTAGGGGTTGAGGGTGTTGTAGCAAGAGACATTAAGTCCTTTAAAGGGTACTTTTTGGGATTGTTCGAGGAAAGGAAAGAAAACAACACTCATTTATACGAGGCAAAAGCAGACCATGAAAAACCTATCGGTATCACTGGTAGCCATATTGGGTATATTGAACAACAACTTTCCCCTGAATTCAAGGTTTGTCTAGCAAATACATAAATTCATATATGTGCACTCTCATATCATGCTTTTTTTTATACCAGATATAAAGGTTTTAAATTAGTGTTGTAATTATTTTTATGAACAATTCTTATAAACTTGAGAAATTGTGAACAAAGTTATTGTATTCGAGGTCACAGTGTGTCAGTAACTCAAAATCTGAACCTCGTGGTTAAAATTACTATCACGGTCTATTTTTGAAAACCTTGCTAAATATGCAACTCCATTTTTCTAACGGGTTCTGTGTCTGCAGAAGGATTGCCTAATTCTAAGCTCGCAGGAGAGGAGAAATTGGCATGTCCTTCCAAAAGAGAGGTATCCAAAGCCTTTGATCTTCCATGATGGAAGGTTGGCTTTCAGGCCAACCCCAGCCTCTACTTTGGCTTTCTTCATGTGGCTACCCCTTGGACTATTCCTTTCCATCTTCAGATTCACATTTGGCATTGCGCTTCCCTTCAATGTGTCTGCTCCAATATTGGCCTTCTCAGGGACAAGAACAACCGTTTCAAGACCCGAGAGCCCTTTGTCTTTGGTCCCAAATGAGGAAAACCAAAAGGGCATGCTCTATGTGTGCAACCATAGAACCTTGCTTGACCCACTTTACATTGCATATGTCTTGGACAAACCTCTCTCTGCAGTCACATACAGCTTGAGTAGATTCAACGAGCTTGTTTCCCCCATCAGAACTGTAAGACTAACAAGGGACAGAGAGAGAGACAGAGCGACGATGGAGAAATTGATGAGCCTAGGCAACCTTGTGGTGTGTCCTGAGGGAACAACTTGCAGGGAACCTTATTTGTTAAGGTTCAGTCCTTTGTTTGCTGAGCTCACAGATGACATTGTTCCTGTGGCTGTTGATGTGACGGTTAGCATGTTCTACGGAACAACAGCTAGTGGGCTCAAATGTTTGGACCCCTTTTTTCACCTCATGAACCCAAATCCTACCCACTTCATAGAAATCCTAGACCAGTTACCTCGGTCACAAACATGTCACGAAGGTGGGAAATCAAGAATCGAAGTTGCCAATTCTGTGCAACGTGAGATTGCGAATGCGTTAGGATTTGCATGCACCAGCTTGACCAGAAAAGACAAGTATATGATCTTGGCTGGTAACGAGGGAGTCAATGAAGGGCCTTGCCATAACTGCAACTAGCTACCACCTTTGTGTTAGACAAGGGAGAAAGCAACCCAGCTATGTTAATTTTTTTATAATCTCAGTGACATTTACTTAGAGATGGATTTCACAGTCATTAAGAACTATATAACCATTTTTTTACGTCTTATTTTGGTTTAGATTCAAATAGAAGGCAGTGTTGTAGTGGGTTATCTATGTGATGAAACTTACGTGTTTACTTTTTTATGCTGTTGTACACTACTAAATTTGCTCGAATACTCTTCCGGTTTAGGAGAGTATTGCAGTTGATAATTCTCTATTATTTTCCAATAAGCTTTTTTTTATTAAAGATGTGGAGTAAAAATTGGAGAACTATTAAACGTACACCTATAATTATCTAACAACTTATTTCCACCATTATTTTGTTATCTACTTTTCTCGTCACACCGAGAAATATTTAAAATATTAAATATATATATGTATATATATATATATATAAAAAGTTGAGGTGGTAAAACTTTCAAACCCTAAATAAAAACAAGAGTATATAAATTTATTACTTTATGTCTCACTATTTATATATATATATATATAATTTAAAAAGTTGTGTATCTTCAATTCATAATTTATATATAAATGTATAAAAAATAATGAACTGGTATCATTCATTACCATTACAATAAAATTAAATAATTCAATTTATATATTACTTTAACTAATTATTTAATGAATTATTATAGTATGTTTATGTAACATGAGAAAGAAAGGAAACATCTCTATCAATGTTAACCAACCCACCTCATTATGAGTGGATCAAGATCGGTGGTGAATAAGTTTACGGTGTCGTTTGACTTACACTCCAAATCCATCAATTTTTACCCATTTAAATTTAGAGATAGGTTGAGAGGAGCTCGAATGGTCGTTGAAAAATTTGATAGATTTTTTTTTTTTTTTTGCAACATTTCATTAATGAATATTTTCAAATATAACTTTGAACTAACATACTTTTGTTGTGAAGTAGGTGGTGAATTACATTTAATGAATCCAAAGATTTTGTGTTGTGTGACAAAGTTATTTGTATTATTTATTCTTGAAAATTTATAAAAATATTTAAGGTTAAAATGGTAGTTAAATTTGTTAATATGTTATCAACAAAAGTTTTTTTTTTTAATTGAGTGACTACTCTAAATGTTGAATTGTCAAGTGAATATGTTAAAATAACTTACAAATTTGTTTGAGTGTTTTTTATTTGTTCAACTATTTTTCTAATAGATTGAAATCACTTATCTTCTCAAACAATTTTATTAGTTTATTTTAACAAGCTGAAACTATGATTTAATATGTGTATTTCACTAATAAGTGAATTCAATATATATTTTCGAAGTTTTAATTAGTTAAACCTGAAAGGTATTTCTATATAACACTCTTTTTCAAAATATTTTAAGAACTAAACGAAATTTTGTAAGAACTTTTTCCAGATAGATATAATTACGAGTTATGAAATTGAGCTCTTGGGGCTAAAGTACGAAAATGGTGCATTTTGAAATCATCATTATCGATTTAAGCAAAAATAATTATATTTACCAAATTAGGTTAAGTCATGGGACATGGAAACACATTTAAAGGAGAAAAGTCATGGGGATGACACACAAATTTGCTTAGAAAGACGAAATCAAGCTAATGAAACGCAATTTTGTGTTGAAATCGTGTGATATTTGCACAATTTTTTTTAAATTATGTTAATTAATTGAAGTTGTGCATGGGTGACACAACTTCAGTGTAAAATAATACAACTGAAATTGTGTTACCCATTCACAACTTCAGTTGTATTATTCTTAACTGAAGTTGTGTCATTCATGCACAACTTCAGTTTGATTTTAAAAAAAAAAAAAATAGGTCTAATGTGTGAAAGATTTTAATGTTTTTTAGTGTGATATATTTATAAATTTAAAAAAGTTATTTTTTGTGTTTATTATTTTAAAGAGAGTGGTAAAATTTAGATTCATAATAATGTGTTAATTGTAATTATTTGAAAATTATGATATTATGTAAATTTGCACAAGTTAGTTGAATGACATGTAAGTATGATAAATGAGAATATAAAAGAGCGAAAGGTATTTTTTCATAATAGAAAACTTTATTTAGAAATAATGACACACTATTGTCGATACAGGCCATAGTATATTAACCACAGTATCACACATCTTGGATAGTAATGTGGAACGATCGTTATAACGATGTTATTCAAGGAATTGAATTCAATGGAAACGGTCACTTGTGAGATACTACCCTATACAAGCAATGGTATACCAGACACTATCTGATACATTTTTCAGCCCGAAGAAGAATACAACGATGAAGTAAGTTTTTTTACAAATTCCTCTACATTATGATACTTTTTCTGAACAAAACTAACACAATTTTTTCATCAGTATGACACACCACAACCACCTCAACAACCATATTCAGAGCCCTTACACATCTATCATGTTGGGCCTTCTTCTAGTGCTCAACAACCATATTCAATTTCCTGACACCTCCATCATCATACCGTCCACTTTCATCATTGCATTGTTATTAACCCTCGCTTCCTTCACAGGGGTTTGGTAATCCATCACCTGACCAAAACCAACTAGAAGCTACTCATGATAGTCCAGAATGAACCAAACCCATGCCTCCAGGATAACCACAAAGGCAGAGAAGGGGACCACAATGTGGCACTTCTTCCCATAGATAGTCCATTTTCATTTATGTAATCAAAACAATCTCACTATTTGTATGAATGTTTATTATTTTATGTTAGTTCTATTTTCTTGTTTTGTTAAATTTAATCATACAAATTTCTCTAATTCAAAAAATATGAAACACAACATAATTACACAAATAATAAACTTCACAAGTAATATTTTGAGGTCATGGGTTGAGCCCAATCATGTGGTGAAACAGTCTAATGTCGATCTCTGGAGTTAGTGAAAAAGATCTCATTTACTTCTCATAAAGAGGGGATGACGTTAATTACGGGGATTGACTGAATATGTGGGATTGTAATTAATTTGGAAATATAACTCAAAACAAGACCAGATACAAGGAGAAGGAGGGCGAGCACTAATATGTATAAGGGAAAGAAGATGACCTAGTCAAAAGGGAGAAAAGAGAACAATAACTCACAGGGAGTAATTTCAACTCATATTTTACACTATATTCACTATATACACTAAATTTTATTCTCTTACTGATTTGAGTGTTTGAGTATCTTCTATAGGTGGAGCCCCCTCATTTCCTTTGAGCAAATTCATGAAGCCTCTAGAGCGATGTCCAAAGTATGAACTTTGTTGTCAAGCTTGCTCCCAATGGTATCCCAAACAAATGCCAAAGTACGTTGTAGTTTAGCATATACATCATCTCGATCTTGAGATGTCCCATAGATTTTGAATTCCAATTTGACAAGTTGTTGACAAACCTCTTCAAGTTTGTTGGTCACCTTTTTAGCTTCTTCTAACTCTTGTTGCATTTCTTTCATTTGTATCTCATTACAATCAACTCGGGACCGATTAGTATGGACAGTTTGTTCCAAGCCAGATAAGTTGTCGAGCCATGACAATTTTTGTGCAAGACTTTGAATCATGAGAGTATTATCTCCACCCTAATAAGTACGACCGCTAGATGAAGAATCCTGTTGGGAAGAATTTCTCAAGTTGATATAATCGAATTTGGGAGTCCTTCTTTCTTTTTTTAGGAGTGACTATGGTTTTTTTTTCAACTAGCAGTCATAGTATACACTTTCTCTCTAATTGAGCCACCCCTCATTCGACGAGCCATTTCAGCTATGCTTAGCGACATTGTGTTTTCTGAGGCATAGAAAAAATGAGTTAATAAAAAGCTATGCCATATAAAATAATCACAAAAGGAGATGTAGGTACCGATGTAAACTTTAAGATCAGTAAGCCGAGATTCGAGCTATAGAAGAACAGAAGTTTCAAATATGGTGCCCAAATCATCAAGTTTTTTGTAGTTACTTAATTTTTTACATTTTAGATCTCCAGGGGAGAGGGAAGTTTGAAATTGAGGGAAAGATGACCAATACATTGGAAATCCTGTTAAGACATCGGAATTGTAAGGAGACTCTTGAACTTTGACAAATTTCCCTTTAAATGTTTTGTATGAGGATTGAAAGGGGATTAACAATGCTTTACTGTTGACCCCATTCGCAAAAAGACCAAGAGGTTTCCTTAGAAATCTTATACTAGAAAAAGTAAAAAAAATATATTTGGATTTTAGAGTAAAATCAAAATAAGTACATAAGATGTGAAAGGATCTAACAAACTCCCAACTAGGATGTAGTTGAGCGGGGGAGATTATGTGAGTTGATTTTTAGATATTTTCATTTAGGTGACACTTTACTTTCAAATTGAGATTTTAAGAGTTAATGGGGATGACCTTAGGAAAATTCCCACAACCAAGTGGTTAAGTAGGTGTGAAGGTGCATTTCACAAAGGCAAAGATAAAAAGACATTGTATGGTGACATGTATGCAATTACCGAAATAAAGAGGAAAACTAGGAAACATTAATGGAAAGGAAACATGAAGGAAATGGAAGAAGAAACTTATGGAGATGGTGGTGGGTCGTCATGCCACTTGATGGGTGGAAACCACCGAGATAAGTGCTAGGCTGCCACTTGAGAGTTTCATTCTCATCAAGATAAGACCAAAAGGAAGAGGAGACAATACTCACTCAAGCTATCACAATATTTGTGCAAAGTAAATTTTCTATTCAATTTCAACATGTAAAATACAATGGGTAGGCCTACTATTTAAATGGGCAACCTTAAGGTTTGACTAAGTCAAACCTGCATCCTAGGCTTGTCCTTCTAGAAACTAGGTCAAATTGCCTACCTAAAGGGCTAGGAACAAGCTAAAATAATACATACACCCCATATTATGCTAAAGGCACCTTATTCTAGTCTATCTTTTCTATTTGGATCCCTAAAGTGAGCCCAAATTATTTACAACTTGTTTTATTCTTTAAAAAGACCAGCAGAAAGAACATTAGATGCTCTGGTTTGTGTCCATTTCTTCCTCTGGTGAGGTCTTCTAAATCATTGGTGAGGTCTTAACTTGATTGTTGAGATGACTTTTCATAGTGTGCATCCTTGGTCATCTCCTTGTTGGCTGCATCATGCCCCCCAGGTTTGAGAGAATTCGACCTTAAATTTAGAACTCCTACAGATAACATAGTTAGTTTGTTCAAATATAAGATAGTTCAAAGTGTCGGATGTGAAACAAACTTATGTTCTTTGAGCTTGGAGAGTTCAAAAGTATGAGCTCTTTTTACAAGCCATGTTGGGAAAGAATATTTGGGGATGAAAGGGCTTGGTGATAAATTCATCCCAAAGTTTCTTTGTCCAAGATGTCAAGTAATTTTTATTTGGTAATGAAAAAGATAAGGAAGAAGGACACCTTGGAGGTGTAATTTGTAGCATGACACGAGTCAACATGATTGATTTAGTTGTGTAAGATGATATTTTGTGACTCGGTTTATCATTTCTTTCTTGCTCTTTTTCATTTTCTCTTTTGTTTTTCATTTTTATTTGATCCTCATGGACTTCTTTTGGTGAGAGAGATTTAGTGTGATTTTATGCCCATGGAAGGTGAAACAGATTTTGTTGGTAAGGCCATCATGTAGGGTTTTCCTATCATATTGCCATGGCCTACCCAAGAGAATATGTGTAGCTTCCATAGGGACAACATCACACAAGACCTCATCCTTATATTTACCAATAGAAAAGGCTATGAGGACTTGCTTGTTTACTATTATTTTCCCCTCTTCAGTTAAACATTGAAGTTTATAGGGCTTTGCATGAGAGATAGTAGGTAACCCAAGTTTGTCTACCAATCTTGTGCTTGTCACATTTGCACAACTTCCCCCATCCACAGTTAAGGAACACAACTTATCATTAATGAGGCATCTAGTGTGGAAAATATTTTCCCTTTGACTTTCATCAAAAGGTTCTAAAACTTGGCCTAGCATGTGCCTCACTACCAATAAGTCTCCTTCACATGGAACCTCACTTTCTTCCTCACTTGGGGATCTAGAAGGGGTAGGGGACCTAGACCTTTGTGAGCTATGGTCACTCATGACAAACCCTTGCTTAATCATCATGTTTCTTTTTGAAGGACAATTAGATGCAATGTGCCCAAAACGTAAACATTCAAAACACTTTCTACTTGAGGTTTTGGTAGGTGACTTAGGTGTTGAAGTAGAGGGATTAGAATGTCTAGGGTTGTAAGTGGAATCTTTCTCAACATTTGAAGGAAAACTTTTGGAAGAAGTTTTGTTTTTGTTTTCCAAGATGATTGGTAGTAGTCATCATTATGAGAGTTTTTGAAATGGTTTTTCTTTGAAAGTTGGGTTTCAACCTTGATGGTAAGGTAAATCAATTTTTCTAAAGATAAATACTCATAAAGTTCCACCAAATCTAGCCATTTTAGATTCCTCACTTTCATGCATGTCAATTTTAGTTAAAGTCGTTTCAAGCTCTTTAAAATAATCAACACTTTTTGTTCCTTGTTGAAGTCGTTGGAGCTTCAACAAGAGTTCATTCCTATAGTGAGGAGGAAAAAACCTAGCATGCATGCATAACTTTAAATCCTCCCAAGAGACCATGGTTGGCCTCTTGTTATGTCCAATGTCCATTACAGTCTTATGTCACCACTGCATGACATAGTCTAAAAATTTTAAGGAGGCTAACTTGACTTTTTGGTCTTCTTGGACCTCATGTACATTAAAAATTTGTTCAAGCCTCACATCCTAGATAAATTTTGGGATCACCTTCCCCACTAAAACTAGGAATTTTTACATAAGGCAAAGAAAGTTTAGGAGCATGGTGTGGATGTTGGCGCCTCTCCTCAAATTGGTTCAATCTCCAATTTTCTTCTTCCTCATGGCTACCATATTGAGTGAAACTTCTTGTAGCTCTTCTATGCTCCCATCTCCTTGGTTGTCTCATTTTTTCATCCTTTTATGCTAGGTACCTTTTTGTCGCCACCAACTCACCCATAAGGAATGCCTTTTTTGGGGAGATTGGGGTTTTGATGACTCCCCTGAAGAAAGATGAGCCATAATTCACAAGTGAACAAACAATTAGTGAAATAGAAGTTAGAAAATAAACTCTCTAGTTAGAAAGAACACAATAAGACACAAAATAACAATCCAAAAGCAAAACAAGTTATGGAAAAGTAAAATGGCCAAATGAAAATGCAAGAAAATTAAAGGGCTGAAAATTAAATTGCAAGAATGTAAAGACAAGAATTTAAAGGTACTTGAATGTAAAGACAAGGAATTAAAGATGCAAGAAAATAAAGTGTCAATCAACTCTAAACAAGATAAGCTCAAAAATCAAAGCTCTGAATACCACATGATGTGAGTTGATTTTTAGATATTTTCATTTAGGTGACACTTTACTTTAAGATTGAGATTTTAGGAGTTAATGGTGATGACCTTAGGAAAATTCCCACTTGACACTAACTTAACCAAGTGGTTAAGTAGGTGTGAAGGTGCATTTCACAAAGACAAAGATAAAAAGACATTGTATGGTGACATGTATGCAATTGCCGAAATAAAGAGGAAAACTAGGAAACATTAATGGAAAGGAAACATGAAGGAAATGGAAGAAGAAACTTATGGAGATGATGGTGGGTGGTCACGCCACTTGATGGGTGGAAACCACCAAGATAAGTGCTAGGCCGCCACTTGAGAGTTTCATTCTCATCAATATAACACCAAAAGGAAGAGGAGACAATACTCACTCAAGCTCTCACAATATTTGTGCAGAGTAAATTTTCTATTCAATTTCAACATGTAAAATACAATGGGTAGGTCTCCTATTTATAGGTGAAGGAGCCTTGGAAAACAAGCAAGAGGGGTAGGATGGGAAAAGGGAAAAAATGGGCAGCCTTAGGGTTTGACTAAGTCAAGCACGCATCCTAAGCTTGTCCTTCTAGAAACTACATCAAATTTCCTTTCAAAAGGGCTAGGAACAAGCTAAAATAATACCTACACCCCCTATTATGCTAAAGGCACCTTATTCTAGCCTATCTTTGCTATTTTGACCCCTAAAGGGAGCCCAAATTATTTACAACTTGTTTTATTCTTTAAGAAGTCTAGCAGGAAGAACATTAGATGCTCTGGTTTGTGTCCATTTCTCCCTCTGGTGAGGTATGCTAAATCCTTGGTGAGGTCTTCACTTGATTGTTGAGATGACTTATCATAGTGTGCATCCTTGGTCATCTCCTTTTTGGCTTGGTTTACATCAGGAGACATTCATGGAACTTAGGATTTCTTTTTCAAAGGGATGTAAAGGAATTCGAACACCAATTTTACTAAATAAGGTTTCGTAGATAAAGAGAAAAAGGTTTCTCATTCTGGCAATCTTTACAAAAAGGTTCATCACAACCGTAAGGGACAACAACAATGTTAGTTTCAACTTTAGAGTGACTTAAAGCTTGAGCATGGCGGAACTTTTCAAGTTTAATGGAAGTAAAGACATAAATTTCATGAAGGACATCACCTTTGGCCCAGGGATAAACAAATTGGTAATCCATAAATAAAAAACCAGGTTGTGTGCAAAGATGAAAACAAAGGAGAATAAAGACGAAGGAGTTGAAAGGAAAGGCGTACGTGAAAGTGAAATCAGTTTCTCAAAAGGAAAGGTGAGTATTTATGGTGTAATAAAGATCAAGAAAGAAGAAGAAATAAAGGAGAGTGGAAGAAAATGGCAAAAGTTGAAAAGGTGGGAGGGTACTCAGCTTGAGAAGAGCAAACAACGCAAACCACTATATTCAAATTCCACTAATGAAAGCAGGACACATGGAAATGGGACTATTTGAATTAATGAATGAAAGGATGGGTGGCAGAGAAGGAGACATAGCATGAGTATCGATAAGTTGCAGAGGGAATTCTAATCGACATGGTTATGTTATAAAGGTCAAGATCGACTCCTCAATTATTGAACTTATCAGCCTCATTAGCTTATGCCTGAGGTTGGGGGGTTATGAGGTCATGGCCCAAGCCTATTAAAAGGGTGAAAGAAGATCTGGTACTGATCTCTTGAGTTAATGTTTTTGAACTTATTAGCCTAATTGGCTTACGCGTGAGACTAGGGGGTTGTGAGGTCATGGGCCAAGGCCAATCATGTGGTGAAACGGTCTCAATGTTGATCTTTGGAGTTAACGAGAAAGATCCCATTTACTTTTCATAAATAGGGTAGGACGCTAATTACGGAGATTAACTGGATATGCGAGATTGAAATTAATTTGGGAATATAACTCAAAAGAAGATCAGATACAAAAAGAAAGGGGGGGAAACACTACTATACATGAGTGAAACAACTTTAGTGAAGAATAATACAACTGAAGTTGTTCATGGGTGACACTACTTTAGTTGTATTATTTTACACTGAAGTTGTGTTACCAAAGCACAACTTCAGTTAATTAACATAATTAAACAAAATTGTGAAAATGCCACAAAATTTCAACACAAAATTGTGTACCATCCACACAACTTCATCTTTCTAACAAATTTGTGTGTTATCCCCACAATTTCTCCTTTAAATTTGTTCCTATGCCCAACGACTTAACCTAATTCAGTAAATTTGTTTTGCCTGAATCGGTAATAATGGTTTCAAAATGCATATTTTCGTACTTTAGCTAATTCTTGGAGCTTTCTTTAGCAATCTTGAGGATCTTTTTGGGTTGATCAAGAACTAATCATCTGTGTTGTATTTGGTTTAGGTGTAATCGCTCAATTCAAGTGATATTCTTCTTGTTTAGTGGTTATCAGATAAATTGCTTGTGTTTTTATGGACATAGTGTTCTGTTAGAATGGATGGCTTTAAACTAGAGGGGGGGTGAATTGTTTAAAGAGGGCTTTCGCAAACTTTTAAGTCAAGAATGAAATTCTCTCAAGAAACAATTGATAAAGAATTCAGTTTGCCAAAACAGCAAGCAAAAACTGCAGTACCAGAAAAACAATCGGTTGTTTCACAGAAACAATCGGTTGTTTATACCAGCAAACAACAAACAAAAC
>Ga0123342_1006667_pt1 | contig 15837 bp, 6 predicted proteins | sample Turbeawhitnodule_FD_89960 | JGI IMG/M metagenome (GOLD analysis project Ga0123342, IMG submission 89960) | Root nodule microbial communities of legume samples collected from Mexico - Turtle bean Mexico white nodule | ecosystem: Host-associated > Plants > Roots > Nodule | place: Mexico: Nepantla... | reverse complement strand
TGTCTCTAACCATCAATTGCTTGGCCCACATGGCCAAGGCCCAAGTCAACCTACTAAAGGGACTTCTGAAAGGGGGAAAATGTACGTTTTTCATAATATCAGAGAACTCTCACTTGAGCATCATCGCTGACTTGAGCGTCGAAGTGCAATCGCAGGTACCCCCGCCGGCCGACCGAAGCACGTGAAGAGGTAGAGAGACTTGAAGAATTGGACAACAAAGGACACGACAATCATTGCGTATCGACGTGGATCAATATTACTCAGCCCCTGACATCCACACAAGTACAGTTTTCTTCCACACAATCCTACAAACTTCTTCCAAAGCATCTATTGTTCCCTTAACTACTTTCTTCAAGAACTCTACTTTGATCTCATGGTATGAAGGTGGCTTAAATCGCATGCCATCCATAATTTGAAACTGTATCAAGCATTCTCGTAAATCCTTTGCTTCTTGACACATTTAGTGGTATGACATTTCATAGAAAAACTTTTCTACATCATTTGTACAAGTACTTTCTTTTTTATCCTTCTCGAATACTTAATAGATATGGCCTATGAGCACAATGACCTCTTCAAAATATTTTTACTACTGTGCACATCCTCCTCTCTACATCATCATCAATATCAAACCTAGTTTTTTTCATTAGTCTTTGTGACAAACCCACAACAACCTCAAACAACTCCTTTTTACTTGTCACATTTTTGAGCAATTACATCCTTTTGAGTTCCTGCCAAGTGGTGCTTCATGTAATAAACCCCTCCTCTTATGATCTTTTGACAAAATTTGCATTGATTTGTTATTGGTTCTCCATCAATACACATTTCATGTTTCCAAACCAAGTCTGTTCTACTACACAGAGCATTTTTTGCCACTTTCTTAGATCAAACTTTTTGTGAGCATGGACTACCATTGTTGTCTGAAGTAGTGACAATATCACGAGAGGAGGGTTAAAATCCCCAACACCGGAAACCATTATAATGATATATGAAAAAAATAGAACTGCAAAAGGAGACAAAATAAGCAACACACAATTGTTTGCATAAAAAGAACTAGGTGGTTTTGCATTTGGAGAAGATGATTAGAGAGGCATAAGAAGTTCGAAGGAAGAGACCGTGAGTGAAGGAGAAAAAAATGAAAGTGGAGGTGGTTATGTGTGCGTAACTTCACTTCTAGTATGCTTGAGCAACCTGATTGACCACAAAGGAGTTTTCTTTTGGGGAAGCAGGTTGCTTAGTGGACAAGAAGGAAGGAGAAACATAACATCACTTGTGTAGTTACTTAAAATTGTGTGTGAAGCATAATAACTTTTTTTAATTGGACTTAGGTTTTAACCTTAAACTCTAGACACATCACAACACGAAACACGACGATTTCACTGTTTTCACAATCTTCATCGATGATCCATCAATCCTACTTTGGCATGATCTTGTGTGGGCTAATAATCAGAAATGGTGGGCAGAATCATAGAATCGTGCGATTCCACAATTTTAATCCTGATTTTAACTACATTGCTTTGAGCTCTATCCGCCTCTTTGAATATTATATATAAATAAAGTATTTTTTCTATCTATATATACTAGTTTCCTTTTTTTGTTCAATGAAAATGTTGTGATTGAAAAGTTTTAAAATAAAAAAAAAAATTAGGTAATATTCAGTTGGTACTTTACAGTATTATTTACTTATTACGATAGATTTATAAAGATAACTATTTACCTTCTTTGACATTAAAGTTCAATTTCTTATTTTGTGATATCAACATCTTGACATGCTTGTAAGACATAGTTTATTCTGTTTTATCTATAATGCCTATATCTGTAATATAATTTTTTTTATACATTATAACTATTGAGTTTTATTGTTACAGATAGAAGCTGGTTTAGTCCACAAACAGTATATAGCAAAAGTAGTTGGAGAATTTCCTGAGGATGAGGTATCTTTTATATGTTGTGGATAAGAAATGTTACAGATACCTACTTGGTATTTATTACTTTCTGCGTCCCATTTGGATGGACCTTGAAGGTTTTGGCAGTGGATTTTAAAAATGCTATTGCTATATTATAATTTCATAAAGCTTATTATGTTATTTCCTAATACATCCCGTCATCTATTTTTTATTTATTTTCTCACTTCATAATAATGGTTAAGGATATAATCAGAATTAATAATATTTAATGCTTCATTAATATTATAAAATGATTTTCAAAATGGAACCATATTTTTTGCTAAAATATCAAATAAAATGAAACACAGGGAGTATGTTGAAGAAAAACCCTGAAACTGTTTCATATATGCTTAGAATATATTCCTTCTTCCTTTGGTTAACATAGTTTGGTATAATTAGAGGGTGAACCTTGTGGTTTCTCTCCCAGTGATCTGGATGTCATTGATTCAAATCCTGAAAGTAGTCATTCTGAATGTGGGATAAGGCACATTCATCATTCCTCCCCAAACTCCTCCCAGTCTGAACCTTGTGCACTTGGCCATCCTTAAGAATTAGCTTGACATTTGCAGAACATTGATGGGAAGTATCCTCTTTCTAGTCAGTCAGCAGTATTTGGAATGTTAGATTCACGGTCACAAACTAAAGGAAAAGTAACTAAACGCTAGACTTTATCTTATCTACTTAAGTGATTAACAAAATTTGCACATTTTCTACTATGTACTTCATTTGATCTTAAAGATATTGTGGGCATATTAGTTTCTGTTCCTGCCTCTTGGGATTCACGACAGTTTTAAAAAGATACATAAAATGAGCTAGGAATATTAGTTTGCAAACAATTTAGAAGAATCCATGCCATGAATGCTTAAAAACATCTCAAATGGTTGTGTTAACCTTCGAGTGACATGATACCGGTGTATTATGGTTCATATTTTCTAAGGTCTGCTCGCAAATATAAGAATGGTGATATATTTGCTACTTATCCAAGTTTCTCACGCCAGACATGGAATAAGCAGTTACTTCGTGAATGTGTTGAAAAATTGTGTAATTTACTATTGCACATAGAAACTTTCTACAGTAGTAAAAGAGGGCTATCTCTCGAGCTATCCTCTCTGAAAGATCAGTTCAGTGGCCAAGAAAGAAGCAAGTAGGAATGAGAGGAAGTAGTTGAACTTTTGAGTATATCTTTTTCTTAGAGAAAGCAACTGATCACATCTGGGATGTGTCTAAATTGAAAACCTCTGTTTGAGAGGCATTAATTTCCCACTTATGAGAAGCTTTGGTCCCTGAAGTGTGAGAGTACAAGTGAATGCAGGTAGCAACATGCACTGTAGCATGTGCATGTGAAGAAGCAAAGGTTTGGGAGAAAAGTTGTTTACGTGAAAATCAGTGCATATTGCTGTTCATAATAATATTAACATAGGTTGAAGTTGCTAATTCCAATTTTTCCACCATGGGATTGGCTATGCTTGAAATGTTATTTTTGAAAAATATGAAATATACTTGGTTTGAGTTTAGAATTGTCAAGTTATTTTTGTAAATCTGAAAACAATAAGCAACAGTTAGGTATTAATTAACTCCCTAATTTTCGTTTTGTTTAGTTTTTTTTTTGGTAGTGGTGTTTTTTGTTTTTGAGCATGGGTTTGGTTTAGTCCCCATGTTTTTATATTTGTTTTTCTCTTCTTTTATATGCAGTTTTCCATGCCATGACATATGGTTATTGTACTTTCGGGTGTCAGCTTAGCAGGGATGTAAAAATCCATAGTGATGCCGCCTAACATGTGAATTAAAAAAAAACAGGCAATTCCAAATGGGTCATGGTTAACTAAAACTTCATTCAGAGATGTCTAGTCATATTTGTATTTGAGTGAACTTTAATTTGCCTAATATATTGATTTTAACTATTGATAAATAATTTTTCAACTGAGTTAAAATTTCATACTTCTCTAATTTGACCATTTTTTAACTTTTCAGCTAATTGTCGATGCCAATATTGACTATAATGCACGTGAAGGAAGGAGCACAGCGGAGGTGAGGCCTTGGGATCCTACATGCTTTTTTGTTATTGAACTTTTGGATGCATTTTCATTGTTTTTGTTTTCATTTTCAGTTGATATGTTTTCACTAATAATTATAGAAATGTCGCTTTGTTTGTGATCAACATGTTTCCTATTTTCAAGAATTTGCAAGAATCCTTTTAGGAAGAAAGTGCTATATTTATAATTTTAATATTAAGGCATTGAAGGAAAAACACTTTTATGATTTAGCTATTTTTAGTTAATTTTCTACCTTCTGTGATAAATGCTAACGCAACCTTTCTTTTGGATGTTTTGCCATTTCTTTTTTTCTTTTACTGAAATATAGTCTATTGTTATAAATTTTGGTCATTTGAATAATTTATTTTCTTTAACTGCCAAATATTTATCTAAATATAAATAACATATTAGGCTAAATAATTATCTAAATAGCACAATTTACTCTAATAGTTTAGAATTAAGTTCTATTATGAACTTGATGTTATTAATTTTATTTTTTCATTTCAAATAAAGAAAGAGAAATGATAATTGTGAGCTTTTAAAAAATAATTATTTAAAAAATTGGTTTGGAAAATAATTTCTTAAAAAATTATTTTAAAGAAATATTTTATAGAATATAATAATTTAGAAAAGTAATCATTTAAAGAAACATTTATTTACAAAAATATATATTTTAAACAATAATTATTTAGAAAAGTATGTTAATAAGAAAATTTCATTAATAAAATTAACATATATAAATTTGAAATATTTTTTTTTGAAATTTTGGTTTGAAAATTTTATTGAAAAAAACGATTTATTTTTTTATAAAATAGTGAAAAATGTTTTATATAATTTAAATTACTGATTTGTGAATAAATATAATAATTTAAATATTTATAAATATAATAATTATTCAACAAAGTAGTAACTTATAAAAATATTTTTGTATAACATTATTCCTTATTATTGTTTGTTATCATAATTATTTTATTAATTGTGTATGATTAAAAACAAATTTTAAAATTGTATAAATAAAAAAATTGAAAATTGATTTAAACTATTTTTTAATATAAGAATTTATATTACATTTTTATATTTACATTTACTTAATCTGTATTTTATCTATAAATAAATAGCTATTAATATTAATTTTTTAATTCAATGCAAAACTAAACAGTCACATCTCTAAATATGTAATTTTCTTATAAATTAAATTTGTACATTTTCAATTTTTAAATTAATTAGTTCTTAAAATAATTTATTTTCTAAATATTTTTTTTAATTATAATATTTTTAATATAATTATTTCTTAATATAATTAGTTTTCTAAATTGTTATTTTTTAATATATTTATTTTTCTAAAATATTATTCCTCAAAACCTTTCTAAAAAATTATTTTTTGAAATATATATTTTTTCTAATATTTTATTCAAAATATTTACTTTTTAAGATACAAATTTTATTTTAAATTTTAAATTGTCTTTCTATCATTTTTAAATAGAAAACAGAAAAAATAAAATCAATTTTAGAATGAAACCCAATTGTGAAATTTTACATTAAACCATGTTATTTGTGTAATTATTTGGTATAATATATTATTTAGATAAATATTTGACACAACATGCTACTGGAGGAAATAAATGATAAATATTTGAGACATGTTACTGGAGGAAATAAATAATAAATATTTGACACCACATGCTGCTGGAGGAAATAAATGATAAGTGTGTATTATGAAACTTTTTGGGCATATTTTTGTAACTATTTTTCTCTTCAACCGTCATCCAGTTGATTAACTACTATTTAGGACTGATATAGACGCCTTCCTTCAAGTTCTTAAGTACATTTTTAAGACAAAAAAATCAGCCATGGAATCAGTCAACAATTGTGTTCATTTAACTCATGTTAAGCAACTAATTTAGAAAAATCTGCTATTCAACTTTAAATATGGAATTTATAACTAAAGTTCAGCTGAAAAAGTTGTCAGCTGCCTTGGTAATATATGTTTTTGGAGAGTCTCACTTACCTTTTGATGGCAAGCCCTGACATAATGTTAAAGTTGCACATTGGTAATTGGTTGGTGGTCATGGGCTCAAATTTGGAAGAAGTCTCTTTTTGCATATTCAAGGGCAGGGCCTTTTAAAATGACCTTCTGTCATGTCTTTTGTGTAGCAAGGAGGCCTTTTAGCATCTTTTTTATTAACTGCATTGCTTTTGTCATAGTTCAAAATATATATCTCAGAATTAGAGCAATATGTTACAGAATTGGAGTCCAAGGCAATATATATTCCAACTCAACAAGGTTAAAATCATAAGAGATGCAAATAGAACAAACACCATGGATTCCTTTGTCTTTGCTAAATGATCTGATGTGCAAAACTGAGACGCATATGACAGCTAAAACAAAAATGTTTGTGATTATGTTGGGTATTCTTATTTTATAATGTTTCAGTAGTAGCTAATATTGTCAGAGGAAAAGTGATTTTGAGGTATCTAATGGGATATCTGAATGAAAATATCTTTTTTAATGAAGGTCAGAGACTCTGCAAAGGGGAAGGCTGCTTCTACAAAATTTACTCGGATTAGTACTAATGGAACTCAAAGTATCGTTTTATGTGAACCTATCACTGGCCGTACTCATCAGGTAGGAAAATGTTGGTTGATTTAGATTGCCTGTTTCTTTTTATTCAAAACTTAAGCTGCATATTTTAATATCTTCATATCAGACTCTCCATATTTCTGATATTTGGTTTAAACATTGCTATCTTGTGTAAACCTCCCTATTGAAAAAAAATATTCTATTATTAATCTATCTTCGATGTGTTGTTTTTTGAGGCTTATATCTCGCATTACATGGACTTTGATACCATAACACATGCTTGCACGGAAATGATGTGTCACAATAGTCAATGACAAGATATTCCAAAGCAGGCCTCTAGCCAGCCATTCTGTACTGTATAGGAAAATGTATGAATGTCATTGTTTCTGTACAACTTACGGAATACAAGAGATGAGATTAACACAACATATGTAGTTGGAAATATTAATTCAACTATGACCAAAGACATCCTTCACTTTATTTTTGTTCAGTTTATTACAATTTGTATATGGTGCTTAACATACTATATACCTCTGGTGTAGATACGTGTTCATTTACAGTATTCAGGGCACCCAATAGCCAATGACAAGCTGTACATCTCAGAACAAACTGTTGATCGATCTGTCAAAGGGTTGAGTGCTGATAGATCAGCTCGCATATCTGATGTTTCTCTGACACCAAATTTTGATGAAGTGCTCAATGCATGCGAAGCAAATTCCAATGAAGATTTTATCATCGATCCAATGTGTACAAATTGTCCAAATTTGGAACCCAAAGGGTAAGAAATTATCTTAGAAAACAATATTTGCTGCTTTGTATATTGTAAAAAGACAAAGATGTCTGGGTGACTTGAAGAAAGTTCAGAGTAGATTTGCTCGTACTCAAGTCTTTTGTGTAGCTGTCTAAACTATAAAGTAGAAAGGGCACACCATAATTTGGTTGAGCATAATTAGAGAAAAAATCTAACATACCATTATGATTCAATGCTTCATAAAAAATGTTACAGGTTTTACAATTTATCTGCTCTGAGGACACGAGGATATTAGAATTTGGTTAAATATTTATTGGAACAAAGTAGGAGCTTTAAGTTGCTGATTGTTGTTCACCTAAGCTTTGTGTTTTGAGTATGACGTTGTAGATGCCATTGTTGATCTAAATAAGTATTTATTGTTTTTTTGGTGCAAAATTATGTCATATAACTTTCAATGTTATACTTCTGTTTTTGGCTGTTTTGTGATTGTTTTATGTTTTAATATATGGAACACACCAGTTTATCTGTTCTATAGCAAGACTTGAAACTTATAATTCTGAAGATTCTTTTCTGCCTTTGTTTTAAATCTCAGACATCTTGACCATTACGTTTGCTTCTGTCGAGCTTTTATAATTGCAGATATGATGGTAATGAAGAAGGACTATGGCTACATTGTTTTTGTTACTCGGGCCCTGGATGGACGTACGAGTGTCCATATCCTGATTGGGCGAAACTTAGCTAGACAGTCTTATTATATATCTTTCATTGTACATTTCAAACAAATATGCAACGGCTTGTTTTATGAGTTTTCTGTTTGGTGAAAAGCTGTTTAATCTTTTGCTATTAAGGGACACTTGATTGGAATGATCAATTATTGTTACTATTGATTGTTTCACGTAGAAAAATCAATAGATTATTCTATTTTGAAATTACTAAATGTTTTTTTATAGAACATATGTACTTTTACCTTTTTGGACAAGACATTTGTAACTTATACCGGATTGCTTTGCATTTACCGACATTGTGAGTGGAACACAGACGCCTAAGAGGAATGTAACAATTGTCTGCAAGTAGAGTACGGGTCAATGGCGAGAATTGAGTGGAGTGTTCTATTGTTTGTATCTTTTATCATTTCTTTATTTGTGTTTAGGAAAATGGTCGTTACCTTTGTTTTCTAGTAGATATGCCCTTCAGAAAAATGGATGCAGCAATAGATGTAACAATTCTTCAACAAGTTTTACTGCTTTAACACTGTAGTTTTCTATTTTGCATTAGTTTTTAATGGGATTACCTCTTTAGTTTTATTTGAAATTTCATTGCATTTTTATTACCTCTATTATGGTTAATGTGTGATTATGGTATTTTAATATTTGTTTTTTCTTATAATTTTCTGAGTTTTTAATTATTGCAATAATGTCTTGTTAGTTTCTCTTTATTTTAAACTCCTAACACTTTGCCTTTTTTTCCCATATATAATTGATTGTTTAGAAAAAAAATGGTATGAAATTATTTGGAAGATTCAAGAGTTAGAATTTTGAAGGATTTTGGAGGGTGTGACCAGGGTTTCAAAGGGGAAACTTGGGAATTTAGTTTATGGTAAAATAGTTTTTATTTGATTAATTGGAGACAATTGTATTCTAATTAAGATTTTATTTTCTTTGGATATAAACATGCAAAAAATAAGATTGATTAATTACTGACCGCTTAATCATTGGATTATGAACTTGAAGGAAAATTATGTACAAATTTCACATTAATTTTTTTATTAAAGCTGTTTTATATTGTTGCGTGTATTAATAATTTTAATATCTGTCCTGAAAATTAAATTGTTGAAATTTTTTAATGCAGGTTAAGTTGTTTAAAATTAGTGTTGAATTGGGTACTGTGATGAAATGAATGACGTGAGTGAACCATCCTCTGTTTCCGAAAGATACCAACATTCTTGGATAAGAATTCTAGTAGTAGTTAAATTTCAGAAGCCCTCTTCAGCTAGTTATTATATGAAGTCATCTGGATCTTCTCCGTTTAAGTGTCATGTTGATATTTCATCTCCTTTTTAGTTGATATATGATATCTAAGTTAACAATTTCAGAAAATAAAATAAGTAAAGTTATTACTTTTGTTTTTGAAAAATGTAGGGACTAGCATTAGGTTCTTGAAAGAAACTTTCAAATAGATGGGTTGGGGTTGATTCCTTATTTGGTTACTTTTCATTAGTAACTTCATTTTCAGATGGATAATAAGTGTTGTCCTAAAACTTGAATTCATGTTCTAATAATTGCCCTAATTATTTAAAAATAAGACACAATTTTAATATTTTAAACTATTATAATATGATTGTATCATTACAAAATAAAGCATAAATAAAAAACGTGGTAAAAATTTGTGGGTTTATAAAATTTGGTGCTCTCAATACTTGGAGGTCTTATGTAGAGGGTATGTTTACACATGTTCTATATAGTGATAACGTTAAGTATTTGCTAACCTGGTATGTTGCTCACGAGAAAGAAGTGTTGTTTGTAATTATTTTATTATTTGATAAGTAATATAAATGTAATTTTAGTAAAGTGGTTCATGTTGGATTTGGTATGTAATATATAAAAGCTTTGCATGAGAGTATAAATTGAAATTGAATCATGGATTGAAAGTGTTCATTGCAATAAATTAAGAATTATTAGAAAATGTACATAATCAAAGTCAATGAGCAGTGACATGAAAAGTATAGAAGAAATTTCTAAATTGAGATCCTCTCCCTTAACTATGTGGAAGTTTACTACAAATTTGGTAACTTTAGTCTTTTAAACGGTTGATGTTTAATTAGTTCTTTTCACAATTTCAGCAATTGAATGGAGATTTGTAGCACCTTCATGCCGGTTATGTGCAAGAGGGTGAATTAAACTTTTATTTTTTTAAAATAAGTTTATAATGAAGTTTCTAGAAAAATAAATCAATTAAAATAATTTCAAAATGCAAAAAAACACGTTAAAAATTCAATTTCATTTTAAAAATAAGAACAACCAATCAAGTTTTGCTTGATAGGAAAAAAGAGACCGAGAGAGAAGATCACACAATGATTTTTATAATGGTCTTCTACAAAAGCTATATCCAATCTCTTAGTCATACCAACCAATATTTCACTAAATATAAATCTTTACAATACAAAAGATTCCAAGAACACAACTCTTAAACCATACAGAGTGTTACACCCACAAGTAACTTGCATTTACTCTATACTTAGAAAGCCTATCTAATTTCAATCAAGAGTACATAAATAAGAAGAATTAAAGTAACAACAACACCTAAGTTTACAACATAAATAAAGAGGTTCTAAAACTTAGGAATCCTTCTTCAACCAAGACAGGTGATCCAAGATTTTTAGAGAAATGTTTCAAGAAACCAGTTTTTGCACATAAGTATTTCTTTCTCACAAAGTAATAATGATTCACTCAAAAATATTTTCAAAAGTTATCCAAAAAACATCAGAGAAATACAATTTTATAAAAATTGAATTGTCAGTTTTAATGGATTAATATTTCGATTTAATTTGTTGATTTCACAAGAACAATGAATTAGTTCGAGTTTTCAATATGTTTAGAAAGATAATAGATAACAACATCATTAAAATCCAAGAGTTTTTAAATTTATTAAAAAACAAGTTCTAACAAATTAAAAAATCTTTATAAAACCACCATGAGGTTTTAAGTAATTTTGACAAAATGATTTGATAAAACAATCAATTAAAACATTTATTGCAGTCTTTAAAGACTTTAGTTAAGAATATTTAACATATTAAATTACCATTTCAATCCATTGAAATTATCTCAATACTAACAATAAGTTCTAACCAGTTAAAAAATATTTAGAAATAAATCTTTGGATCATTAATCTTAGTAATAGAAGATACAAACTCTCTCACACACTCACGCACGCACACAAACACGAAAACACACATGGCGCACACACACAACCACACACACATGCACGCACACACGCACTCATGCATCCACACACACATACGTTAATTTGCATCGATGTAGCGACCAAAATCAAATTGGTTAGTAAATACAAGTATATCACTACAAATTAGCAATCAATTTGGTTTCGATTGCTAAATCCGTACAAATTAGCGATTGAATTTGGATAACGTCACTAATTTGCATTGATTCAATGACTGAAATCAAATTGGTCACTAAATACAAATATATCACAACAAATTAGTGACCAATTTGATTTTGGTCACTAAATCTCTACTAATCAGCGAGCGAATTTGGTTTCCATAATTAATTTGCATTGATTCAGTGACCAAAATCAAATTGGTTTCTATTCGCTGGATCTAACAAAAAAATGTTAGACATACAAAACCCTGCTTGTGCTCATTTTTCTTTTCCATTTGTTGTAAAGTCATTAATCAAGTAAAGGTAGATGAACTTGAAGATGAAATTGTTGTTATCTTGTGTGGATTGGAGATGTTTTTTCCTCCATCCTTTTTTGACATCATGGTTAATCTAGTTGTGCATATGGTAAAAGATGTTAGATTGTGTGGACCAGTGTACTTAAGATGAATGTATGCTGTTGAGCGGTATATGAAAATTTTGAAATGGTATGTTAAAAATCATTATCGTCCAAAAGTTTCAATGATTGAAAGCACTTTTGTATCGATCAAAAGTCTTGCAAGCACATTTGTATCGAGGCATTTTAGACATTCATAGTCTGACCCAGACACTTCGTTCAAATTACACCAGAACCCCCTCTATCTAATTGTTAAAAAAACCGCTATTTTTGACCTTTTATGCACTATACCAATTTGAAAGACGTGTTACAATATTCTACCAATTTTTGAAAGACTGGTTTGAAAATTTGAAAGAAAAAAGATGTAAAAACGAAATCAATAATCATCAAATAACCTCCTTAAAAATTCTCACGACAATGTATGATTTGTACATGTATTTTTGCCTCTCAAACTGTGAAACCATATTTCTAGCATTCTACATTTATAAAAAATAAATTTGGTTACACCTAGTACATCTAGAAATCTCTCAAATTAACAACATATTTAACTATGAATCTACTACACAAAACCGGTAATTTATATTTATGTTACTGTTTACTTGATGTGATTAAAATGATGACTCGCAGTATTTTAAGAACTAATTAAAACCAGTTACTGAAGCAATACAAGTAAGTTTATGAAAAAATAAATAAAATTACAATTTATGAAAAATTACATATTTTGCAAGATTAACCTACGACAAAGACCACTCACAGAAATGATACTTGACAATAATAAAGCCATTTAAAAAAAAAACACGGAGACCCTTAATTTATTTCTTTAACGAATAAAATAAATAATTTTGGAGAATAAAAATACATTCAATCCTTTAATTTATCATATTTATCAAATGTTGATCTCAAATTTGTTAAAACTTGTATTTGGTTGAAGTGACATGCTAAGGGATAGTTCAAAGTTTTTGCCGTAGTACAGAAAACTTGAATTCCTTTCAACATTTAAGTCCAAAGTCTTTGCATTCGTATTGTCTATTAAGTCGCCACCACTCGACAAATTGACAACTGTTAACACTTTGCAACAAATTTGGCGAGGGTTGTGATGGCAAAAACGAAGGCTAGAGTCTCCACAAAACCCACACTGATGAAAGAAACAACTCATTAGAAGATACGGTAGAATCCAAAATGGTTACGAGATATTTTTATTTTGGGTGCTGATATTTGTGTTCTACTCTACTAAACAAATTCTAATTAACTAAGGGATCCACATTAGTGCGTTCTGTTCAAATATACAATATCTTGCTTGATATCATCGCATGTGCATCTAGAGATATCTCAAGTTAACAAGTTTGCATGAGATTTTTTGAGGATTGAGTTCCTCTAGAGTGAGTAAACAATGATGCATGCGTTCACTTTTAATTTAAAGTAGGTTAAATATATTAAGATGTACCTTTATCTCTATTTTTTTTTATCTTAACTTTACACTTGGTTAAATAAATATGAGCTTCATGTTGAATTGGTTGAGCAACAAAGTTATTATTACAAAGACCAATCTCCATCGTTGAAGTGTCAGAAAATGAGTTGAACAGAAGCCATAAATCTCCTTTCACGGTAACTGTACGGCACAAGACAAAAAAGTAGGAGGAATAGTAAGATATGGTGGAATTAAAGCATGATGTAATCTTGGCCCGCTCCAAAGTTTATGCATGACACATGGTGCAACGCTACCCTTCCACAATTAAATCAATCACCAAAATCATATCTATCAAGGACACCATTATGATGCAATCATTGGCACCAAGTCCAGGTTAGCCACTAAAAAACATTAAAAAGGAAAAAAAATAAATGTAATGAACACATATTTCATTACATTTCACTTGATTGACGTGCGTGAATAGAAAGAGATAAAGCATTAGAAGAAGACGTGTTTGATAGATGAGTTGAGGAGCTTTAAAGTTCCAAAACTAGTGGTTTGTTGCATCACCCTTATCTCTCTCTCTGTGTATGTTTATGTTTTTGTTTGGTGCATGGCATGAAGGTTATCTGCATCTCAACACAATCATAGGAAACTTTTTAAGAATGCTTATCTTTGTTATTCTCTGTGTGGCCCCATCAATTCTTTGGTTTGGCTAGTGCTTCTTCTATTATTAATCTTCAATTTTCTACGCCTAACGTTTCTTTTTTCTTTTTGATCGAGTTTATCCCCACTCCAAACTTCAACATTGTGAGACATTTGGAACAAACTCCTTCTTATTTTTTTTCATATCTTGTTCAGAAGGCGACATCTTACTAAAAGCACATCTAAGATGTGATCAATTCTTTTTTCCGATGATAGATAGAGAGAGAAAGAATGAAAAAAATTCAAATTGTCTTCTACTGTCCACCTACTTTCAAATATAGTATGAATACATTTTATGTTGTTTTCAAGACATTTAACAATTATTTGTTCATTATTCAGTAAATTCTTTATAAAGTGAGAAAAAAATATTGAAAAGGGGGTTTGAAGATATAAACCAAACACATTTATTTCGGGATGATGACCACTATACCTACCATGGACGTGGTGGATGTATATAATTAATCGTCTGCGCTTTCTAGTTATTTCATATTTCTAGGGGATTAATATGTATAAATGTAAAGATGGGTTTCACTATAGATTAAAAAAAGGTGCCTAAAATGGATTGAGTTAAATACATAAATTATAGTTAAATTGAATCATATTTTTTTTTTATCTTAAATATCAAATTTCAATGGTTTTAAGTAGACTATTTTATAAAATAATAATTATATTTAAAAAATAAAATTATTAAAAAGTATAATATATTTTAATTTTGATATAAATATACTAAATTATTATATACACACATAAAACAAAATCAATAATATAACTTAAATTTTAAATTTTTTTGAAAAGGTGAGTTCTTATGAGGGTTGGGAAGTGTCCTCCTTAATTTATTTATTCATTATTGATAAAAAAAAATATTTTGCTGCTTATAGTAAAAGAGTTCAATTTATTTAGGTTAATTACATTATTATGGGTGGGTCAATTGTGTAAATGGCATGCGCATGCATCTAATCAACCTAAGAAACAGCTGTAAACGTACTTATAGTTATTTATTCATAACATCTAAAAGAGATCCTAAAAGCATTGATATTTGAAATAATTTATGTTTGTCAAAGTAAATTGAGATAACGTAGTGAGAAAAATAATATAACGGTGAAAGTGAATAGAAAAATATAATATATCCAACATATATAGTTTCGAGATGAATTGGGTTGACAAAAATGAACCCAAATCAATCATAAATAAAAAGATGGACATGATTTATTTAGAGTTCCGCTCACTCATATTGAATAATCATCACTTAACTTCTATGTTAAAAATGTTTAATGTTTGGATTAGGAATTAGGGAGTGGATTTGAGGAAGTGAATTTGAGATGATTTAAAGAGAAAGTGTGAAGAAATTGAGGTTGTTTGGATTAAGGTAAGTAAAGTATAAAGTGTGAGAAAGTTTATGAAAGTTTGTGAATGATGAGATAAATGTTATTGATTTTTTTTTAATTGATAAAAATATAAATTTTTAAATTTATTTTTAAATTTAAAAATTAAGAATTAGTTAAATTGATTTATTTATAAATTAAATAACATTATTATTTTTATCGTTATTTTTTATAATTAATATAATTATTATATAAATTTATTTTTTTATTATTAAAATATATATTTAGTATTATTTATATTTACAATTTACTATAGATAATATGATTAATTATATTATTTTATAAAAATATTTTTTTATAATTTTAATTATACTTTATATGTTTGAATTATAATCTTATTTTAAATAAAAATAAAAATAATTTAAATTTATAATAAAGAGAAACCTAAATAATTAATTATATATATATATATATATATATATATATATATATATATATATATATATATATATACACACATACTTTTTTTTTCTTATATTTTTTATTTTTTTTGTGAAAAATATTTTTTAAAAACAATTTTTTTTT
>Ga0123342_1006666_pt1 | contig 15837 bp, 2 predicted proteins | sample Turbeawhitnodule_FD_89960 | JGI IMG/M metagenome (GOLD analysis project Ga0123342, IMG submission 89960) | Root nodule microbial communities of legume samples collected from Mexico - Turtle bean Mexico white nodule | ecosystem: Host-associated > Plants > Roots > Nodule | place: Mexico: Nepantla... | reverse complement strand
CAATCACACCTTGATCACTTACACCACAACCAAGAAAGTGACCTTGATCCCCTCAAGACACACACTTCTCTTGGCCAACACACCAACACTAAGATTGTTGATCTTGATCCCCTTAAGAACACAAAGCAAATCTCAACAAACACACAAACGAAACTTGTTCAACAGAGTACAAGGATTACACTTGTTACTGAAGATAATATGAAATCAATACAAGCATAATCCTATTCCACACACTTTGATCAATCACAAACTCTAAGCAATCTCAGCTCTTTGAAAAACTCAAAATCTGTATTCAAAATCTTGTTACTCAAATCTGTTTTTCTGAATTTATTCAAAGATGTTGTTTGTTATCAAATCTTAACAAACTCTTTAATTGCATTTAAATATTGGTCAAAGCATTTAAAGACTGGAGCGTAAGCATTTAAATCATTTAAAGCTCAGTCAAAGAAAAAACAGTTTTTATGTTATGGTACCAAAACAAACAATCGGTTGTTTCCTCGAATCAATAAGTTGTTTTGGTTTTAACAGCTCAACCATTTGAAAAACAGTTTTCAATCTTTTCTAAAAACATCTAAGTATAAACAATCGATTGTTTCGACAAAACAATCGGTTGTTTTTAACTTAGTTTGGAAAACATTTTTCTTTCAAAAAGATTGAGAATGCCTATGTTTTGGATTCAATCAAGAGGTGGATTACATACACAATCTACCCCAGATCCTAACTAAAACAGCACAGCAACAACAAGCACAATCAAGCTTCAACATCCTTCAAAGGGTTTGTGTTCTTACAACAAAGACCGAGAATATTGAAACTAGGTTGACAAGACTGGGCTTTACACCAATACTCTACTCTTGGGCCGGATTCTCTTAATTTCTTCTTGGGCTCATGTTCTGGACCCCTCTTGGGCAAATGTGTTAGGCTTCTCCCTCAGCAAGGTGCTCTCGGCTTCTCCCTTCGGCAAGGTGCTCTCGGCTTCTCCCTTCGGCAAGGTGCTCTCGGCTTCTCCCTTCACAGGTACTCTCGGCTTCTCCTTCACACAGGTTGGGGGGGGGGGGGGTGTCCTTGCAGGGCCCCCCGATGCCAAAGAGAGATATGATTTAAAAGTACCATAAGAAAAATTTCCCTCTTCCCTTTTTTTTTCTCTTTTCCCCTATTTATAGGGTTTCCTTAATGGGCTTTCCACCCTACCTTTGGGCTTTCTTTCTATACCTTTTTTATTATTTACACACCCCTTTATGCAGGTTTCTATCTTACTTGGGCCTCATTACAATAATACTTATATTTTCTTTTATTCTTTTATGTATATCTTTTCCACTTTCGGTCTAATCCTCTCGGTTCTATCTTATCGCCTCTTGGTTATTCAATATGTAATTCTCGGCCTAAACCTCTCGGTTTTAACCTACCAGTACAGTTTGGATTCTTCAAATCTTGAACACCATTTGGTTCAACAAAAACTTCAAATTTAATTCAAGAGTAGTATCTACAATATTATACTATTTTTTTTCTTTATATATACTTACTTTCGGGTTTTTTACTATATGTATAAAAGATGTTTTCATTGAATGCTTTTTTTTCATAATGTTTAGGAAATGATTTAATGTTCGATTAAGAATTTAAGTATTGGTTAAAAATATGATAAAAATGAAAAAGTTGTGACATATAAGAAAAATGATCGATAAATATTTAATCTTGAAGTTTTGGGTTGATATCTTATATGATTCTAAATCTTTCCGATCTCTCTTTTAAAAAAAAAAAAAAACTCAATAGTGGAAACAAATTAATGATTTTTCTTAATTATGTGTAAATGAAAATAAGTATGTTTCATAAACTCGTATTAAAGTCAACTTACACTTGAGAAAGAGAGGTTAGAAATTTAAGTATGAGTTGAAAGTCCCACATTAAATAAAAATGAGAATGTTGAGTGGAAGATAAAGAAAAAAGACCTTCAAATAACTCCCACAATGAATAAAAATGATAAAGTTGAGTGACATAAAAAAAGACCCACAAACATTGAGTCTTAAAGTTTTGAGTTGAATGTAATGTCATGTTATCTTATATGATTCGCTAATAAATATTGACAATTTTTTTAAAAAAAAAATCTTAATTAAGTTTCAAGTCCCTAATAATTTTGAGTATATAATTGAGTCTCTAATAATTTTAAGTATATAATTGAGTTCCTATTAAATCTTATTGGTCTATCGATAAAAATTTCTATATTTTTTCAATTCGGTCTATGTCGTTTAATTTTTTTTTTCTGCTAACTAGGAGACATGGTTGTTGTCTTACTTTGTCACCTTGTTTAGTTGTCTCCACGTATTATTTTGTATTAATATTAAATGACTTAATTTTGTGGTTAGCATAACATGTGATTTTATTGTTGAATGAGGATAAATAAAAATAAAATAAAAAAGTAAAACGAAAACCTAAGTATAATGTTAGGAACATTGAATAGTAACATAATAACGACAATATAAAGGTTATGACTAAATATAAGTAAGTTAATTGTAAGTTTTTTTATCCTTCACAACCTTTCCGTGTTCAATCCCACCTTTGTTCAACAATCTCCCTTCTTATTTTAAAAAGAAGTGGTCCTTTTCTATATATCATCTTTTAAAAAGATTTTTAAAATATATTGAAGTCGCGCTGTAAAACTATTTTTGAACTAAAAGAACTAACTAAAGGCTGAGTCTAGTTAAAATGTTTTTTTAGTTGAAATTATGTTTCAAAACGAAATTTTTATTATTTTAAAAATATATTTATTTGATAGTTTTCTTAAAAACCACCGAGAAATGCGAAAATTCCAAGAAATAATGATGAAAAAATGGAATCTAGATATTTTTTTATCAACTATGGGTTTGCCATTCTCGACGCCCCTCATACCCTAAGTGACTAAGTAAAATCCAAAATCATGGCACTGATAAAGACCCTAAACCCTAAACTCACCTACACTCAATAATTCAACATGACTTTATAATTTATATATATATATATATATATATATATATATATATATTTTATTTTATTTTTTCTTTTTAAATGACGTGTTTCAAGTAAAAGAATGTTTAAAATAATTTAATCATTTTAATCTGTAAAATCTCAAGTAGAAAACAAGAATTTGAGTTTTAAGTAGAAGAAAGTTGATTGAGAACTTAGATTTGTAACAGTATAAAAAATGAAAATTCGATCCTCTTCAAAAAATTATTAAAATTCCAAAATTCTACTTTAATTATACTATAACGACATTATAAGTAAATTCTATAAAGTAAATTCTATAATACTTGTTGAAGAGTAGTGATAACTAAAAGAAAATCTTCATCTGTATATTCAAGAAAAAAATCCGTAATAAGCATTACCAAAAAAATATGTTATAAAAAAAATCATTAAATAAAAATCAATTTTAAAAATAAAAAATAATTAGTTATTATATTGACAAAATTATATATTATTTTAAAAACTTAAAAAATTATTAGTTTCTAAATTAATTGATATTATTAATAAATAATTATCAAATTGATATATACCAGAATTTTAGATACTAATTTTAAAATTTAAATATTAATTGTTAAAACTTAGGTAGTTAGTTAGATATCAATTTAAAAATTATTTATCAATAATACAAATTAATTTAGATACCAATAGTTTTTTTAGTTTCTAAAATACTATCTAATTTAGTCACTATAAAAACTAATAATTTTTTTTATCTAAAATTGGTTTCATAATCCGTTAATTAATGAATTTTATTCGAATATATTTATCAAAAATCAGATAATAAAAAAAAATTATTAGTAACAAAAATATTAATCAGAAAATTTATTTAAACTTATGAAATTAGAGTTATTTTTAAAAATTTAAGTTTTTAAAACTTTATACTTTAATACAACTCATTTAAATTTGTCTTTTAACAAATTTATTTACATTAACATTTTAGTGTAAAATTTTATTTGAATTATATTTTAAAATTAATTTTTTATGATTTTTTAAAATAATTTTATTTGAATTTAAAAAAAAATCTTCAAATATTTTTGCATTAATACTTAACAAGTAACAAAGAGAAGCACTGAAGCATATTTTTTTAAATGTAACAAGAGACGCATACTACCTATAAGTCACAACCCATCCCTATCCATAACTAGTATGACTTTTCAAGAGACCCAAAAGAGATAAAACATTACTTATCTGGGAGAGATGAGTAGGCTTAGATTAATAACCTCGATTCCCTTTTCAAGTCTAATTCGAATAAAATTTCCTTATTAAAACACAAAAATTAATAATGTTTCTTATTACAAAATTCTCTATTCACCACTCATCCGGTTGTACCATCCTAGAATATTAATACTACATTTAATATATTAGATTTATGACATTATATATGGATAGTTGTTCCCTCTTTTATTTTATTTTTATTGGCAAAAATCGGTGAATAAATATGACCCACTAGGTAGTCCAACCCTTATACAAAACATAGAAACATACACTGCTTTCTTCGAACACAACAAATCCCACAAGGAATCTCCAACTGCCAACACTAATCGTACCAGTTAAAACACCCTACCACCTCAAAAGCTAGCTCCTCTCAAAGACACCAATAACCATCTAATCAACCTAAAAATATTTTTTAATCGATAGCATAAAAATCAGGGGTTCTAAACACCAATCTGAGAAGGAAAATCCCAAAAGACAACTTTGAAGAGATCCAAGACCAAACATTTAATTGTGCCAAGGAAAAACTTTCGGAGTGGTCAATCACTTAACCCTTAAACATATAGTTATTCCTACGTCTCCAGATCTCACTACCATCGCAATCCAAATATTACACATAATAAGATTAACAAACATAGGCGCATGAAGAAAAATGAACTACATAAAATGTGAGATAGACATAAGAGGATCTACCGAACTCAGTCCTAACCACGCGTAGCAAAGATTTCATATTACCCAAAGAACATATGACTTGTCGACTCCTCTAGAGCCCCACACAAACAACAAAGGTTTCTCTCAATCGCAACACTACGTCTCTCCAAATTGACCCTAGTGGTTTTCTTATTTTCAATCACCCTCCAAGCACTGACCTAAGATGAAGGTGTTTCCTTGATCTTCCAAAAGAAGTTGTACAACCGCGAGTTTCCCCCTTCAACCTCTCCTCTCAGAATACCATAGGCAAACTGAATTGAAAACGCTTCAAATTTTCTATCCTTCTAAACCCATCTATCCTCAGTCTCCAAAGCAGGACCTGAACTGAATATCACCTCAATAAGCTGAAGAACCAAAGACTCCTCCCACACGAAAAGACCCTTTCTCCAATTTAGCCTCCAGAACCAAACGTTCTTATCCCAGATCTCGCAGTTAGACAAAGAGGCCTCTTTGTTTACAGATAAGGAAAAGAGCCTTGGGGATCTACTTTTCTAGGTACCGGAGCCCGGCCAAAAAAGAAGTCTACCTCCCAAGTAAAACGGTCTTCAAACTTCCCTCTCCAACCTTCCAGATCTCCTTCAAGTCATTCCACCACAAGGAGACTTTATTGTTAGAGACTCTCCGTTCTTTCAGGAATCTCCAACCACCATACTTGGACACAATGACATCCTGCCACAACCCACCCTTGCCTAAACTCAAACTCTAGATCCACTCTTTTTGTAATATTTTAAACTTTATATTCCTATCTATAGTCAAACAATTGTTTCATTTTAGTTTATTTCCCACGTGATAGTGTGTATACGTAGACACAGTTTCTTTATTTTCATGAGCTACAAATTTAACCTCGTGGATTTATATTTATATTTGTATATAATTGTAATAAATTAAAAAAATAGTATAAAGTATTACAATTTCATTTTCATTATTATTTTAAACATTTTCTTTATGTTCATTTTAGAAACTTATGTGGCTAATATATCATATCGTATATCTGAATAGGTAGCAACGAGTAAATCAGAACAGTATGTGTTCCTGCTAAGGAGATGAGACCTAGAGAACTATTGAGAAGCTTCGTCTTGCTCCTTCTTATCGGATGGTCGATCTATGCTTCAACTTCCTTTTCCACACTTCCTGTTACTCCTTTGAGTCTTGACTGCTCGACCACTTGGTCTTCTAAGTTGAAGAAGAGCTTTGATGACTCCAAATCTCCATGGATTGCTTGAAGGCTGATTGTAGCTTAGTTGGGTGTGTTCTGGGGTAGTTTGAATTTGTTAATTCACTCTTTGTTTGAATCCAAAATTGGTTTAATTCAAATCTTTTTGAAAATAGTGTTTTATGAAGAAACGGAAAAACAACCAATTGTTTTATCGTTTCAATCGGTTGCTTCATACTTAAGCTTTTTGAAATTGGTTTTGGAAGATTTGAATTTGGTTAACTTGGTTGTCAAACCAATTTAATAGGTTATTTCGAAAAAACAACCGACTGTTTTTTTAACTGTCTTAACATAATTATGTTAAGTTTGTTAAATCTGCTTTAAATTATTTGAAATTGATTTGACTTTTATAATAAATGTTTTTAACTGCTAATTGGAGTATAAATGATAAGTTATACGCTCCTAGCATTAAGGTTACAAGATCAGTTTTTGAAATCAAGTTTTCTCCAAGATTGCTTATAAGGCTTTGGATATTTCTCTAAGAGTGAAGTAGGACTTGTTGTGTACTTTGATTTGATTTTGTACCAAGTGTGATCAATCCTATTTCTTCTTGATTTGTAATTATAAAAGTAATGGTGTTCACAGAGTTAGAGGGTGTTCTTATCTGTGGTGTTATTGTTTTGTGCCAAAGGAAGTGTGTGTTCTTGAGGGGATCAATATCACTTATTTGGTGGTTGTGTGTTTGTAATTTGGTTTTTTATTACTTAGTGGATACCCGGAGGTTTCCGAGAACTGGATGTAGCTCTTGGTATAAGAGTGAACCAGTATAAAATTGCTTGTGTGATTATTTCTCTCCCTTTACTCTTGTAAATCTGTTTTTAGTTATTTTTACACTCTGCTGATAAAAACAGCTGGTTGAATCGTAGAAACAACCGGTTGAATTTTTGGAATTCAACTAAAACTATTTTCTATCTTGTGTTCTTTGATTCCTTTGGCTGTGATTCTTCTTTGACTTTCTTCATACCTTCAAAACTTACGAAAAACATTTGAAAATAATTCACCCCCCTCTTGTTTAAGGCCTTCAATTCTAACATTCTAAAGAATATCGAGTACCTATAGAAGGCACTCCGATGCTCAAGTCAGCAAAGGGGGTTCGACACTCGGTTGTCAGAGCAAAACAATAAATTACGTACCTACTTCTTGAAATGTGCACTATTTATATTATTTTAATGGACTTACCTTGTTGGGTTGGATTAGTGAGGTGGATCATATTTAGAGGTGTATTACCTAATTCTTAATGATGGTTTAGCTTTACTGACCTTGATTGAGCGTAATTGGACTGAAGGTATCGGCCGGTCCATACGGGTGTGTGTCGTTCGGTTGGCCTGGCTATGGGAGCTGAGCCATGATATTGACTGTTCGGCCCATACCAGTACAATATGAATATTTTTTTTTTATAGAAATAAGTATTTAATAATATGGTTGATTTAACCCCTTATTTTTAGATTCTAATTAAGGGAGAAGGTGTATACAATTAAAACTTCGAAAGTTCTAATACTAATTTGAGTTTATAGATATTTTTTTATTAGTAAGAAATAATAATTAAATATGAATCATTTAAAGTGTGACCCAAGCTTTATACAAAAGATAAGAAGAAGAAAATAGAACCTCACTCTCCAGTCTATCCCAAACTCCCAACAAAAACTATCTACAAATCCTTACCCCAAAAACAACCAAAGAGATTTGCCATTGGCAGTAACCAGGGTATATCATCACATCAAGTTTCAAAATACATACAAACATAATCAGCTCACCAAACATTAACCTCCAAAAGTAAATGACCTTTTTTATTAATCCCCTTTACAAAAAGCACAACACCTTAACATACCACGAACACAACAAAAAAAGTACAAAACCTTTGCTTGACACAATTACTTCTCCAAAGAGTCATATTATTCTAATGTAAGGAGCAGATGTTATTATTACAATATATCCCTTTACTGTAGAATATGAGAGCTTTGATGTTCAAATCTATGATGAAGGTTGAAGTTGTAAAGATCATTCCTAGTCCCTTGCACAACCTTGCTCAATTTGTTTTAAAAGAGAAAATTGTTTTTCTAAGCAAAGAGAAAAACAACTGGTTGAAACTTCGAAATAATCGGTTGTTTGTCACTTAGCTTATTTGAAGGTTTTAAAACTATTTTTGACTTAGTTAAATAACTGTCTAACCAATTCAACTGGTTAAAACGACTTTTCAACCGGTTCATTGTCACATTTCATAATAGCTTTTCAAAAACCTGTTAATCTATTTTGCTATTGAATCAAAACTGTTTTGACTCATAATTGTTGCCTAGAACAGCTAGTTTTGAGAGCTATAAATATGGTTTTTCTTTTAAAACAAAATACACAAGATAGATATCAAATACAGTGAGATTGAGATTGATTTTGAGAATTTTTTTTCAAAGGCTTGCAAGATTGCTAAATAGTTGTGCAGTGGTTCAAGGTCTGGTCCTAGGAGCTCTGTGATTCCTGTAAACTCAAGTGTAATTTGTTCCTTTCATGATTCTTGTATTTGTTCTTTTATAAACATGTGAAGTGTGTGGAAATCTTGTAAAGTTAGAGGGTGTTCTGACTAAGGGTGTGTATAGCAAAGAGGGTGAGTGGTTCTTGTGGTATCAAGATCACCTCTTTGTGTTTGTGTGAGTTGTAATCTGTGATTGGTTACGAGTGGAACCTAGTGGTTGTTCTGGGAACTGGATGTAGCTCAAGGTTGAGTGAACCAGTATAAATTGGTTGAGTGATCTCTCTCTCTCACTCCTTATAAACTGTTTGTTTTAATTATGCTTTTGTTACTGCTATAAACAACCGGTTAAAATGAAGTTTCAACCGATTGAATTTCTGCAAACAATTTCTTTTACATTGTTTGATTGCCTTCCTTGATTGCTTAATCTGTGATTTGTGATAAAGCTTCATTCTTATTCAATCTTTGCGAAAATCTTTTGATAAACAATTCACTCCCTCTTGTTTAAGACATTAATTCTAACAATTGGCATCAAAAGCTAGGTTCTTGAAATTAATGTGGCTATAATATTCAAAATTAATAGAAGTGCTTGGACTTACACTGCTCGATTAAGATTCTTCCTTTACCATCAAACACATTGACTTCTTCATCTTCCTTAGATGATGAACTTGAGGATGAATTATCCTTGTATGCTTTTCTTGATTTTCCTTTCTTTTCATGCTTCTTGTAACCCCTTTTCTCTTTTCTCACATTGCTTGGACATTCAGCCTTGATGTGACCTTGTTTACCACATCCAAAACAAGTATAATTTGTAGAATTAAATTCATTAACATTCTTGCTATTATACTTGTTTGATGGCTGGTTTTTGTCCTTGTTGTTCTTCTTCAAGAACTTGCCAAATTTCCTCGTGAGCAAGTTGAGAGTTTCACCATCACTACACTCACTCGATTCATAGCCATCCTTATGACTAGTAGCTCTTAAAGAAATGCTCCTTCCATGTTTTTCTTCATTTTCTTGGTCATTAAGTCAGTTCATTTCAAGCTCATGTTCCCTTAGCTTACCTAACAAGGAGGTTGTGGTCAATGTTGTCAAATCCTTGGATTCAAAAATTGCAGTGACCTTTAGTTGCCAAGATCTATCCAAACATTTAAGGATCTTGATCTTCAACTCCTCCTTTTCAAATATCTTGCCAAAGCTTATGAGATGATTCACTATGTGGGTGAATCTTTTCTGCACATCCGATATGGTTTCCCCTTTAAGCATCCTGAACATTTCATATTGTTGGATCAAGGCATGCTTCCTTGCTCTCTTCACATCAGTTGTGCCTTCATGGGTAACCTCAAGGATGTCCCACATCTCCTTTGTAGAAGCACATTATGAGACCCTGAAAAAACTCATCAGAATTCAAAGGGGAAGTGATTATGTTTTTGGAAATACAATCATATTGAGCTCTTTTACTTTCACTCTCAGTCCATTGGGACCAAGGTTTCTCAATGAAAATATCATCTTTTTCAAATTTGGGTACAAAAGGGCCATTTAAAATAGCATCCTAGATCCTCTATCAATTGATTCAACAAAGATTTTCATTCTAACCTTCCAAAATTGATAATTCAGTCCACAAAACAAGGGTGAACTGTTTATAGAAGCACCCTCCCCAAAAGGGTAGTTTTTCAGCCATTTTAAAAGATGATATTTTCAACAGTAAGGACTACACCACTACAGCCAATGACACAAGAATATAATGAAGCTAAAATATTCAGTTTGGACGGGCCCTTACCCTGGGAATTAATGGTTATGCTCCTATATAAACTTAAGATTGGTATTAGCTCTGGCTGCAAAAACCTCAACCCACTGCTAGTTGATTGCAAAGAGGAACCATAAACCAAAGGAAAGAAGCAAGTTGAAAGGTGTTGGAACAAAGGAGTGACGATTCAGAACTGACACATGGGAAGTGGTGTGTGTTTTTGTCTAACAAACGACAAGCAGATGACTTTAGTTTTTTTAGAAACTTGCATAATGGTTTCTTAGTGTGCTGGAATTATTAGTAGTTGGGTCTAGGAATGCAGATTCTCTACTACTGAATTTAGTTAGTTGGAAAGTAGTATTGTTGGTGTAATCAATATAGCATTTTTTTGAAAAACAATAGCCAATATTTTTTGTTTGGTCCAAAGTTTTAGCTCCAAGATCTGTGGATGGTACTATAACAGTGTAGTTATACTTTTGAGGTGATCTATTGTAAGATCTGTGTGATGTTAGATGTTGAAAACTATGAATCTATTGTAAGATCTGTGTTATTCTTTATTTGCTCATAAAAAAAAAGTAATTATTTACATGTATCACTCAATATCACATTCAAGCATAAATATGAATACTAAAGTGATAAGGAATATTATTAGAATAATAAAGCATATCACTAAAATTATGATATAAGAATTATATTGGAGCAATATTAAAACAATGGACCAAGTAAGTGAAACATATTTAATATTAATCTTTCGAAATTATTAAATAATTTAAGTGTAATTTGTTGTAATATTTCTTAGAATGATAATGTGGTACACAATTAATATATTATATGATATATCCTATGTAAGGATTGAGAAAAATAGTCTTAGAGTAGAAGTGATACAATTAAAATGACACCTGAATATTTTATTGTTAAATTTAAAAGAGCATATAAATAGAAATTTTGTTATTCAGGTTTCATTTTAAAAAGAACCACCATCTCTCTAGAAAATTCTTTTTCCTTTCCTCTCCCTTCTCTCTAAGATTCTGACTTCCTCGCTCATCAGTTCGACAATCAGAGTCCACCATCAGACTCCTGGCAGTGAATACTACAAGACTGCGCTATCAGAATCTTTGATAGAGTATGTTCATTTTTGCTTTTCCCTTTGAGTCAAATTTTGAACTTGTTAGGTTGTTTTGTCCTTGCTTTGCATGTGAACTTTTTAGCTTCAGGATTAATCTCTGTTAGTTCACGGTTCTAGTGATATAGTTAGATTTTTTATTAGGACTCTGTGGTGCAGGTTAAGTTACCTTTAAGTTCTTTGTGGATTTGGAGCTCTTAGTGAGCATCGGCTAAATTTCAGGTAAGGGAAGCTAGCCTTAATTTCCAATAGAACACTAGGCTAGAAGATCTGGATGTGAGGGTGACGTGGTCACCAGTCTCAAACTTTCTTCCAGGATTGTTTTTTTTAAGTATATTAGTAATTGACTGAGTTTTGAATGTGAAATTTGAGATATGATTGTTGTTATAAAATTATAATGTTGTTGATTATTGGTTGTTTGATGTTGATTTAGAGGAATTTCCAGCTATAGCATGGACTTTGTTATTTCTGAGTACACTCTGGTGTCATTTAGATCAACCTAAAATATTTTCGATCAATCCAAAAATTTTGGGTGCTCTCTGGTGTCATTAGATCAACCTAAAATATTTTCTATCAATCCAAATTTTTGGGTGCTCTCTGGTGTCATTAGATCAACCTAAAATATTTACTATCAATCCAAATTTTTGGGTGCTCTCTGGTGTAATTTAGATCAAACTAAACTATTTTCGTTCAATCCAAATTTCATGGGTGCTCTCTGGTGTAATTTAGATCAAACTAAACTATTTTCGATCAATCCAAAATTTACGGGTGCTCTCTGGTGTAATTTAGATCAAACTAAACTATTTTCAATCAATCCAAATTTCATGGGTGCTCTCTGGTGTAATTTAGATCAAACTAAACTATTTTCGTTCAATCCAAATTTTTTGGGTGCTCTCTAGTGTAATTTAGATCAAACTAAACTATTTTTGTTCAATCCAAATTTCCTGAGTGCTCTTTAGTGTAATTTAGATCACACTAAAATATTTTCGATCAATCCAATTATGTATACACATAAAGACATTACTATTGTTATTATTTTAGCATAGTTTATTTTGGATTACTATTGTTAAATAACTTCTTAGATATATTTGGATTGTTAGAAAGTTTAAATTATATGTTATGATTGTATGGTGTATTGATGTGTTACATGAGATATGGAATGATGTGAAAGTGTGATCAAGATATAGTATTTTCAGGAAAGGAAATACCGTGTTGAGATTGTTGATAGGGTGTATTGATCTGTCAAGCCCGTAATGAGACATCCTGACTCTACTGATATAATGGAATCACATAGATGAAGTTATTCAGTTGGTGAGAGTCGATGGAGGTTCATATGACTTTGTCTGGGGTTTGAAATATAACTAGGTCTTTCAGGTCATATGAATTTACCCTGTCATACGAGATGATGAGATATTGAGATGTTTATGCTCATGGTTGTGTGGATTCACAACGAGTAGTATGACAGGCGCAGGTCTCATGATTCTAATTTCAATACACGAGTCTTCCGGAAGTAGAGTCACGTGTCTATGTGATATGAGTCAGTGGAAGTCTGACATGTGAAAGATGAATATTGAATTTTTATAGACACTTGATGATTTGAGAAATTGTATGAAACTTAATGATTTATGTTTACAAATTTCAAATTGAAATTATATAGAATTTTGTTTTATATAGCTAGCTTACCCTGTTATTTGTTTTGTGTTGCTTCTTTATCTGTGATGATCATGTATTCACATGGGAGCAGATGAAGTTACAGGTGATTGAGCTCCTCCTCAGTGAGAAGTTGGATGATGAAATTATTTTAGTTGAAATTTGAATATTTGTTTTAATTTTATGTAGATATTTAAAGTCTTATAAAGAGAAATATGTATTGAAACATTTTAAGAAAGAATTGTGAACATATTTATATTGTGTTTATCTATTATTTTTTAAATAATTTATACAAATTATATTCTTTTTTAGATATGAGAAAATATAGGGATGTTACATCGTGTTATATTGATTATTTAAATTAAGAAAAAACTTTATATATGTATATATAATGAAAGATCTTAGTATATAGAAGAATATATATATGTTAGTGATGATAATTTAGAAGCTCGGGTGGATTAAAAAAACTTTTAGTTCTTTCTAATATTTGTATATATGTATACATTCTTTTAATAAACTTTTGTTCTCGAATATTTAATAAACTTTTGACAATAACTTTTGTGCTTCACATCATGGAACTTTTTCTTGTTCATAATTATAATAATGTGATAAATTATTTAAAAAAAGTAATATATTGTGTGTTGACTGCTACATTTAATAAAAAAATTCCATAAACATGGCGAGCATTTCTAAAGCAACAACTACTGTTTATGCATATTAGACATTAATGGAGAAGCAAAACCAAAACCAAACTTGCATTCATACATATCTGGTTTGGATTAAAAAGTAAAGATACTTGATATTTTGTACGTTCGTGAATATGTTGAAACCCATGCATGTATCATTAAATAGTATTGGATTTTAATTCACTAGGTTGTGATGAAACAACTCTTACGCTGGACCACATTCCAATGATATATAAAAGCAGTGAACAATTTTTGAGAACGTGTTTTGTTGAAGTTCAGTGATCTCATGGATAACTTTAGCAACGGTTCCTTTCCAGACAAATGATGAAAAAATGATTGAAGACTGAAATTGTGAGGGAGAAGTTGCGTGCGCACACAGATTATTATTACTATTTGAAACGGAAAGGATACTGGATATGGAGGCGCACTATCCAATGAATCAATAATGCAGCATCGCTACAAATATTCTCTTCACAAATAATATTTTATACAACCCTTTATATTTATATAACTAACATCCCATAATTAGTTACATATTTTATATTTTATGTTTGATATTGTATGTATCTTGTTAATATTGACAATCATACACCAATTACAATAATTCCGCAAGTTATGACTTGAGGAAAAAATATTTTATAAAATTATATTATATTATTTATTTTAAGGATATTTGTAGATTATATAAAATGTTAAATTTCCATAAATAAAATTAAAAATTTGATATTTTACATCATCAATAAATATTGTTAAAATAAACTCTCTTTAAATAAGGTTATGTGGATATATAGCATCTCGTTTCTAATAAGTAGTTATTAAATCATTTATATATATTATTTAAACTTTTTATAATTTTATATTATATATTTCAATTGTTAATCTTATTATTATTAAATATTATTTAAATTGAAGTTTTTAAAACTCAAAATGTATTGGTAGGGTCAGCACGACCAACACTTTGACTCGGTATCTGGTTTAAACCGACTGGCACAACCAAAATCACTATGCCTAAACAAGATTAACGAGACTAATCAACAATCAAACACTAGGTAATGCACTCCTAGTCATGATCAAAATCCCTAATTTGACCCAATAACAAAGGGCGCATGGTAATATAAATAGACACAGATTCCAAGAATCATATACGTCATCATCCAGAACGAGAGCGTGGGAGTTCAACCGAGAGGTATTACGAAGTGGACTTTAAGCCTAACTCAACCTCATAAAATCGGCTTATGAAGTGAGGTTTGTTCCCACTTATATATTATGAAATTTCCTAATCTCTAGTCGATGTGAGATCTCCAACAAGAGAAATAAGCAAGATATAAGCTGACTGACCAACCGAGAAGTAGTTCAAATCGTTCTCTTGGTTCCAATCCCATTCGAGAACACAAAAAATACACAATATCAAGATTTTAATTTTAAAACCATCACCATGTCAATATGTTCAAACAAAAAATTCTTATAATATTCACGTTTTATATTTAAGATCTTTGCTAAGAACATTATATTAAAATGCTCTAAACTTTCTGTTATTAATCTTTATTTTATGAGAAAAGTTTTCAAATCAACAATAATTATACAAAATAAAAGAGATAGATGAGAAATAGTTTGTACGGTTGTGTATAGAAATACGTATAGAAGTGTGTGTAGGGGAAGAAGGAGATTGGCGCCATCGTAGTTATTGTAGTATCTATTGTTGTTAATTTGTGGGGCAAGAGAAAAGGACCCAAAATGTTCCATGGATAATTGGGCCACTTGGCCCACCAGTACTTCAATGGAGGAAACTAATCAAGGTTTTCGTCAATGCCACTTTACAACTGAAAACCAGTGCCAAAAGTTGTGAAAATTCGATTATATATACTTTAAATTTAAAATAAAATATAATTTTTTAATAAAAATTGAAAACAGTATTGTTCTTACAGCAGGGACCAAGAACACTCGAAATAGGTTAACAAGACTAATCCTTCAATCTTGGGCTGAATACTATCTTGGGCTGGGTACTTGATTTCTCTCCTCGATGGGAACTCTTGGCTTCTCCTCTCGGCT
>Ga0123342_1006665_pt1 | contig 15839 bp, 7 predicted proteins | sample Turbeawhitnodule_FD_89960 | JGI IMG/M metagenome (GOLD analysis project Ga0123342, IMG submission 89960) | Root nodule microbial communities of legume samples collected from Mexico - Turtle bean Mexico white nodule | ecosystem: Host-associated > Plants > Roots > Nodule | place: Mexico: Nepantla... | reverse complement strand
TATTACCACGCGCCCTTTTGACTTGATCATTTATTTTGTGCCTAGGGACCCACAGTGCCGCTGCCCAACTTAGGGTTATTCCCTCGCGTGGGCCCCCTCTCTGTGAAATGCTTACGTCATGCGAGTTGACTCTTCAGGCGATGTCTTACTTAGGCGATGGGCGATGATCCATCTTGGCGGTGACGCATCCCGGCGATAACCGCTTATTCATGCTGCAGAACGCCGCCTTTACATACAACGACTACGTTGACTCCTTGCCTACATACCTTTCTCTTGCCCACGTCATCACATCCGATGACCTGGTCGGTACAAATGTGATTGGTGTCCGTGTAAAAACAACATTAATTAATATAAATGAGAAATAACCCAAGTTAAAAAAAAATACTTTTATCATAGTAAAATCCTAATTAGTTCAAACTGAATGTTATTGGTTTCAATGTAAAAACAACACTAATTAACATAAATGAAAACTAACATAGGTTTATGTTGATAAAAAAATCATGTTAGATCTTATAATATTGATGATATAACATTCATCTATTTTCAGACAAAAAAAAAATCAATGACTACCAAAAAGTAATTAAACTTAAATTTAAAAAAATCTAATCGATATCAATAAAAAAAACAATGTTCTATCCGTAACAACCCAACTTCAATAGTATCAAAGATATTTTTATTAAAATTAATATAATGATCTTAATTGAGATCTAATTAAGAAATTATGAGAGAAAGAGCTTAAAATTTATTAAAATTCTAAATACATGTATATTGTCATAAAATATCTCAAATTCTTTATAAAAATAACTATCTTCTAAAAAAAATTCTTCAAAACATATTATTAGGTTATTCTACTAGTACTCCCAATCTTTTTATATAAAAATAATATTATATTTAGGTAAAATAAAAATAATTTTAATTTAATTTTAAAACATCTTTAATTAGTTTAATTTTAAAAATTACTTTTCAAATTCATAAATTTGGTTAGATAATTTTTTTTATATTCTAGTACTAAAATTAAATTTAAATTATGTAATTTACTCAAAACTTGTCATTTGGTTAAATATACATTTGTATGAAAAAGGATATCTACAATCAAGTTTTACATTGGTTATTTATTTAACAATCAACTATAAAAAACATGATCATAAAGTTATAAATATTTATAATTTTTTGACATTGTTAGTATAATAATTCATGAAGAATTTAGATTTCATAGTCAATTCTAGACATTGAAAGTTATACATGCTTATTCTACAATCAAAGTAAGGAGGTGAATTAAAAATATTAGTCACAATTTGTGTTGTCATTTTTTTTAGTTCTTGAATCTTCTTTGTTCTTACCATTTTATGATTGTTATCAATTTTTCTTATTATTATTATCATTATTATTATATTTTATTATTATTGTCATCGTTGAGTTGTGATGAACTTGTTCGCATGTCTCTGTCACTTGGTTATAATTGTATTACTTGATTTTATACCATCTTTTAATTTATAAATTTTTAATTTATTATAATAAAATTGTTAAATAGTATTTTTTTTAAAGAGAGTGGAATTAAAGTTTAACTTAATATCAAAATTGACTTATAATAAGAGATTTATATATAGTTATAATATAATTTAATTTTATTTAGTTGATGTGAACTCTTCAACACACTTTCTAGTATTAAAGACAAGACATATTGAACGTGGTTGAATGATTGAGATAATCTAAAAGAAATGAATTTTAAGCTTGTACGGTTGGGGTTGCACGAACCATGTCACCTGGTACCAGAGGTTGTCCGACCGACTAAATTTAGTGCACCAAGGTAATTAAAGAAGATACACGATAAATCAGGTAATTCCATATAAGTTATGATACACATTAAATATGACCCATGATAGTTGTTGTTTTGTTGTCAAATTAAAATGAATCATGTGTATAGTCTAACAGATAATAGTATAATTGTGGGAAGATGACCTTAAGTCGTCTCTCAACGAATCCAATAGTGAAATCAGTATATCAATGATTAGAATCTATCTGCAAGCAAGAAAAGTTAGCAATAACAATAAAGATAAAAAAAGATTGAGATTATTTAACATAAAATATAAAAAAGGATTAAAATAACAAATAAAAAGTTGTTGATCCCCAAATCGTTGAATTCTTCACAGGTTCTCTAAATAATAGTCATTTCTTAATCCTCAAAGAGAGTTAAACCAGATTAAACATGCCCCAATTTGATTCAACTGAAGTTCACTTGTAAAACATGGTTTAATCAGTACTCACCTTGTCCCATGCGTATACTTCATGAGAATTCTTATCTCCTCTCTTTTAAATCATGTGCCCAATAAATTAATTAGAACAATGCTAACTAACTAAGAAACCACAATTTAAGATAAGAAAGACTCTTAATCATGAGTTCAAGTACAATCTATCACAAAAACCAGTTTTCCAAGAGATTAGAGTATTAAAACAACTGCTATAGAAAATTGAAAAGCAAAACTTTTATTGATCAAAACTTCATAATTCAATGGGGGGATTTCAAAGGAATCAACCAAAAGGTTTAGCCTTCCATGCGAAGAAAAAAATACAAAGATAAAAAATGTAGAAAAATAAACAAAGGAAGCAACTTTGCACTCAAGGATATTCGTCTCCTGTGTGTTTCCCTGACTCTCCTTAAATAGGCATGCTCCATGCAACCTCCTCCACATTCCATGTTGGAGGCACCACTTTTGGTGGAGAAGATAGTGGAGAAAACGATGGAGAAATTCAAGGTGGAAAAAATCTCTCTTACTTTGCATAAAATCCTCTCAAATATTTTGTTTTGTTTTGATTCAAAGAAACAACTTGGACTTTTTTGCATATTTGACCCATTCAAAATGTAGACACTTCCTTCAAACCATTCACTCTAAAAACACAAAATTAACAAAAATAATAGTGGCCCAAATAAACTCAATTATACGAATTTTAATTAAAACAATGGATCTATTTATTATTATACTCCAATAGTCTATGATTAAAGTATTGAGTGTGAATAAAATTATGCTCATCAAATACCCTCACACTATCCTTTTGCACTCATGGGCAAAACAATCTATGGACTCAAAGAAAATAAAAAAGAAAAACAGTGTAAATAACAAATAGCAAATTCTAAGAACGCATTAGGAAAGACATGATATAATGTCAAAAAATTAAGAAAAATGTGAATGGAAATTCCTATATTATAACACACAAACAAATAATTGAAATCAAAGGTTGAATCAAGAATGATAGAACTTTCACCAATCGCTCTCCAACTCTCAAGTGTGTAGGGTTTGTATTTACACTCAACACTCAGGAAGAAAAACACTATCATTTGCTTAACAAAACTCTAATATTCACAACAATTGAAAAACATACAATTAGATATCAAAAGGACTTCATAAGGGATGTAATGAAGCTAAGGTAAAGGTAGGTAAAATGGGGAAAAAAAGTTTAAAACCATAGAAAAACAAAGGAACAATGGAGTATAGGTATAAAAACAAGTGTAAGTATCATGAAAATTCAACTCCTCTTTTTTATTTCAAGACATCATTTTTTATTGTTTTTCTCATGCAATAGATAATCTAATAAGTGTATTAGACAATCCACTCTTATGTTCTTTATTTGTTCTTCTTTTCATTATTTTATTTCTTTTTTTCTCTTTTTCGATAATGAAGAAGTAAACTATGAAAATGAGGTACACCTTCACACTTATTCAAGATTCAAGAACCTATTCCCAATTTGATAAAACTCATTTATCTTCTAACTTATGGACAAACATGACTTTTGTTTTGTTTCACTAACTAGACACTTACCAAGGCTTTCCTGATGAGAGTTTTTCCTTTATCACTATTACAATTTTCCTTCATTTTTTTTCCTGGAAACTTAAAAATTAAAAGGAAAAAAACTAAAGTTTAAGTTAAAAACAAAAATAAAACTAAAATTTGTAAAAAAAAAAGCAGAGAAATATAAAAATTGAAAACAACAATAGAAATTAAGAATAAAAAACAAAAACAGAAATAAAAAAAATAATTAAAAAAATAAAATAAATAAAATAAGATCTAGAAAATCAAAATAAGATATAAGAAAGTAAAATAAAATATGACAAATCAAAATAAGATAAAGATATAAGAAAATAGAATAAAATAAGATAAAAAAATATCAAATTTTTTAATTTTTATTTTTTTTAAATTATAATAAATAAATAAAACTAATCAAAAGAAAACAAAGTTAGATATAAAAAAAAAGGAAAATAATTTTTTGTCATATTTGAATTGGTTATTAGTTTTTTTTTTCTTTATCTACATAATTTGACATATTTGACTTCATAAAGGTAGACATTTTTTTTTCCAACCATTTACTCTAAAAACACAAAATTAACAAAATAATAGTTAAGGTCAAAATAAATCAAATTATATGACTCTTAATTAAAACAACAAAATTAATTATTAAAGTCCAATAATATATGATTAAAGCTATTGCGTGTGAATAAAATTATGATCATCAACACATCAACGAGAGGACTCATTACAAACTCTATAAATAAGCATGATTATACGATAATAAGTTATGTTTTTATCAATATATTATCATACTCAGACACATATAACTTACTTGATTGTCTTTTGTACGCACACTTTTGACCATGAACTAAGGATCGAATACGAGAATGAAAGAGAAAAATGCATAATAGAAGGAGGAGTATCAATTGTTGAACCGTTAGCGGATAATGTCTAGACCTATGCAAATATAAAACTTAACCTCAAATTTAACTTGTATGTATTAATTTTATATCTTATAATTTTATGTTGTATATAGTTCATGGATGTGAGTTATTCAACAAATTTAATTAATCATAATAATGTTATTCAGTGTATTTTTATACATTCATTTTAAATGTTTCATTTTTTCATTATTAAACAATTAAAACAAAATATAAACTTCAAAATTATACTTCATATTTCAATTCATTATATATTTCTTATATATTTTCTATTTTTTTATAAATTTATATGAATAATATTATTATAAAGTTTTATATTTTATTTTATCTTTCATTGAATATTTTATAAACTATCATAATAATAAAAAAAATTATTTTTGATTATATTATAAAACTAAAATTGAAATTATATTTAACTTTTGTTAAAATTTATTTACATTTTTTTTATTTTGTTGCTTCTCTCAAGGAAATTAAAATTAATCTCAATTTTTTTAATTAATTATTTAAAATTAATTTTATCTATTATAATTTTTTATTTATAAAATCTTTTTTTTTTCTAAAAATTTGTAAAAAAAGCTAAAATTCAAATTTGGAAGAGTCTAATTCTAATATGGTTTTCAGCATGGAGTCATTGTGCACACTTAAGAATTTGAGCATTTGAAAGGAACTTACACAAATTTTACAAATTATGAACTTACATAGTAAATATATTTAATTTAAAAAATGAAGTACATTGTTTTTAATATTGGGGGTTTTAGAAAATAAAATATGTTCTATAGGTCCAAACATTTTTTTAATTATAGAAAAAGGCTATGTAGATTTAAAACTGTGCATTTCCCGCTTCAACTCCAGTTATCAGATTCTGAGTGAGTTCAAGGTTCAACTCCATGATCACCACCACGCTCAGCCGTTCACCCGGTTTCACAATTGCGGTTGACGCATCCAAGGATCCTCTCGTACCGTTTCTCTGGTTCATCCCTTTCTCTCTCGAACACTTGACACACACAAAGTTCCACAATCTCATCAATCTTATGCGTGTTTTTTTGTGTGAATTTAGGTCTATCAAGGAAGCCCTAGAAGCTTCGTCGGACGAATCCACCTCGAACCTCAGTAACTTACTCAGAGATTGTATCAGAAACTTCAAGAACAATGACCGGTATCGGAACGACGTCAGATTCCTCAAGATCTGGCTCCTCTATGTAATTCCCTCTTCTCTCTCCGAAAATTATTTTCTTGATGTTGAACTCAACACGCTCTAGGTTATAGTACATACAGAGCTAACAATTGGACACACAACAGTGTCTTAGGCTCTATTTAGATAAATTTATGGCCAAACACTTGTATGAAAGCAGAATATAAGAAGCAAAGCAAGTTACATTTTTTCTCTCAACTTGTGTACTTCAGATTTTGTAAACTTTGGGTTGTTTGTGCTTAAAAATAATGAGATTGTAAATAAGAAGCAGAACAAAAAATAGAAAACTGTTGTATTTCTGTTTCTGCTTTCTTAAATAATTTACCTAAAGTTGTAAAAATTTCTAAGAAGTGATTATTTTATTAAGAAATTACGCTTCTCTGAACAATAGTTTAAACAAACATATTTGAGATGGAAGAACTTCTCTAAAGATTGAAACTCAACAAGATACTCTTTGAATAAATTCTGGAATAAGTACTGTAGAAAAAATGCAGAAAATAAAATGAATGAAGTTTCTTATATATGATAAAATTAAGTATGAATAAATTAAAAGGATTCTAGAAACCAGATTATACATAAACCAGTTTTAATTTATAGGCCAAATTTATTTCATTTTTTTTTCTTATTTTATAAGTGTTTGTTGACAACTTTATCTAAATAGAGTCTAAGTTGATTTACACATTCTTTTCTTCTTTTATAAGTTTATTTTAACATGTTCACATATAAGTTTGTTTGAATGGATCTTAATGCCTAACATAGTAACTTGTGGTTGCGCGCATGTAGTAATTAAGGAAATCATTTATATTGTTGGAAGTTTGGAATGGTTTACGAGCTAGAATGTGACGTGGAGTGTTGTTACTTTTAAGGAACTTTTGGAAGGGTTGACATTAATTCTGTTGGTTTCTTTGTGCAGATGGGAGTTACTGATGATTTTGTCAGTGTTTTCAAAGAAATGCTGGACAGTAATGTATGTGCCAAGAATTCTTCACTTTATGTGTGGTCTGCAAGTTTATTTGAATTGAAGGGAAGATTGCGTTATGCTCTCTTCATCTACCAGCTTGGGATTCGCAGGTTGGTTTTGTTGATATTGCAAGTTGAATAATTAGAAAATGTAATTTTGATTTACTGTTTGGGTCAATGTTCGATAGGAATGCGAAGCCAATTGAGTGGTTGAGGAAGGCGCTGACCTTATTTCTCAATAGGATGTCTGAAATACAGAATGCTGCTTCAAACCAGAAGGTATGCATATTGGAACAATCTCTTAAAATTAAAAAACAAAATTTTGTGTATTATTTTTTATGGTCTCTACACTTATGTCAGTTCAATTTTGAGATTTCTAATTTCTAATTCAAGAGTTGTTATATAATGTTTGAGTTCAGGTTGATGATCTAGAATTCATGAAATTGGAAAATAGTGGCATTAATCCTTGGGACACTTCCACCATGGATAACCTCTTAAAGACTATACATCCTTTAATTATAAAATTTGATGTGAGATATTTTAATCCTTTGATATCTACTCGCCTTGATTAACACATGTGACAAAGATTCAGTTCCCTTATGCTTCATTCAAAACTCTTTCAGGGGTATCGTTCAAAGGCTAAACCATACTCAGGAAAAGTGGTCTTATCTGCGTTGAAGAATTCATCAAGGAATAAAGTTATTGAGATAGGTTGTTCACTCTTTAGTCTTATAGTATTTATTATCTGAAATCTGAGAATAAAACACTATTTTGTTCTTGAAAAACTTGGAGTCAGGTGACATTAGTTCCTAAAAAGTAAAAGTCACACTATTTTTTCTCTGGAAAGATGAAAAAAAAATCAATTTAGTTTCTAGTAATATCGTGCAAAACAATCACCAAATTATTGGCGTGTATATATATATATGTATATGTATATATGTGTGGTTGCGCGCCCCCGCGTGGATGAATGTTTCAGAATGGATTATACTATAGTTTTACTTATTTCTCTATAAGCTGCTTCCTCATATGTGAGCTTCAATTTATTTTACTAACAGTTCTATTACTCCTCTTTGTTCTTATCATGACATTAAAGGTGGAATGAAGTACCTTATAAAGGGATGTGCTGGACAGGGTGGTTTTGCCCAAGTATATAAGGCTAATGTCAACAGTGATCCTGACAATGTTGTTGCTCTAAAGGTGATGATGGCCTTTCAAAGAATTTTTCTCCGAATTGAATACCTATTGTCTCATTAGAATTTAGATGTATTTTGAATTGAACTATTAAACCTGAAATGGCAGATACAAAAACCAGCTTTCCCGTGGGAATTTTACATTTACCGTCAGCTTGATCTGCGCATCTTAGACAGAGAGGTGTGTTGTTGTCAACTATACCATCGACCCACTTTTTCTAGGAACATCTGATAATTCTGACTTTTACTTTATCAGAGGTCAAGTTATGGTTTCGCTCACGGAATTCATCTGTATTCTGACTGTAGTATACTCATCTGTGACTATTTAGCTAATGGGACACTACAGGTCCGTTATTTATTTCCTGTGATTTTCCTTATTTTCTTCAATATCCCTTTGGTATTAATCTTCAACTGAAAATGCTATGCAGGATGCGGTAAACTCATATGTGGTCTTAGGAAAATCCATGGAAGAAGTGTTATGCATTTATTATACAATTGAAATGTTACACATGGTTGAAACTTTGCACGGTGTTGGCTTGATTCATGGTGATTTCAAGCCTGATAATCTGCTAATTCGATATGCTAGGTAAATTTAAGCTTATGTACAGTTCATGCCCACGTTACTTATTTTCACACACCTCATGCTTGTACAATCAGTATTCTAATACTTCAAAACTTTTCCTTTTTTTTTTTCAAATTATCCATTTCTAATTTCCTTCATTCTTTGGTTTGTTTGTACCTTACAAGACTGTAATCTTAAATTTTTTTCTCCATTCTTAATTTATGATGGTACGATTAATGTATCTAAAGGAGGGGTATTTTCAAACCATTATTTGGTCCTTGTTATTTTATACCCTTGTATCTAAGGATTTGAGGTTTACAAATGTCCTCTATATCTACCCAAGCATCATCTACTGGAGGAAAATGGAAAGCAACATCAATATAATCATATAAACATGCTTTCCATATTTCATGAGAGGACTTGCTTGCAAATTCTTGAAAGACTTTTGTTTGATGAGCATTGTATATGATGTGCAACGCAGGCTTAGTAATTGCGTGTTGTGTTAAGTTGGTTACATGATTTTTATTAGTGGATTGTTCTAATTTCATTTCTTGCTATTTTTCAGGGGTAAGGGTGACCTTACAGAAGATGGGTTCTTGAACCGAAGTGGTCCTTGGTGTGATCAGGTTAGTTTTTCTCCGGATGATTACAATTGAAATAACATGCTAACTCTCGGAGGAGGAATTGAATAGAACTTTTAAAAAAATGCTCTGAAACCTTTTTGCAATAGGATGATGATTACACAGTTTGGGGATGATCATCTAATGGTCAGAAAACGTTTCAAGAGGATTTTTGCAAAATCTTGAAAACGCTATCCGATAATTGGTACAAGAGTATTAGACGAGACAATGAAACACTTTTATATCGGTTAACCTCAAAATTGGGTTATATCCACTTCTCCTTGTAAAAGTTTCGTTAATAAAAACTTATTACAAACTTATCAATATCACTTTTCGCTTACACCAAATAAACAAAATCACTTTTAACTATTTCTTAGGAAAATTAACTAAAATTAATTCATTTTCAAAACTACACAAATGTACAAATGCAGAAAAAATTAAACATTTCTTAGTCAAGGTTGCCTGTAGACAATTTTAATTAAATTTAAATTCATTAATCTGTCATTTATTATTTTATTTTTTTAATTAAAGTTGTCAACTAAATTGTCAATTTTAGTCTAAATTTAAGTTGAGGTTGTCAATTTTGTTGACAAGTTAACTTTTTTAAACAATTAATATTTTTTAAAATAAAAAATGTATATAATAAAATTAAATTATTGAATATAAGTCATTAAAAGATGATATTAAAATATTTTATGATAACAACATTATAAATGATGATTCTACTGTCTAAATGGACCATTTCTTCTATTGTGACCTTCATTGCGATAGTAAGACCTTTTTTTTGGCTTGTTCTGAATTGGTTGATCCATTTCATTATGCAAACGAGTTGTAATTGATTGTCCCGACTCTTTATGTCGCATGTAGGGGGTCAAATATGAAATTTGGCCCTGTATAAGTAGACCAATAATCTTTGTTTCGAATGGGATGAAATTCAACTTGACATGCCTTTCTAATCGTGTGGAGGTTGTAAATTGGATCATGGAATGTCGTCATTTGTAAATGACAAGAAGAACAAACAGTAATAACGTGACGACAGGAAAGTCGAAAAGCTTGGAAGTGGTCACAATAACACCACCAATCGTTTAATCTAACTTTTATATGACTGAGATCGTCCACCATGTTGGTGGGGTGACTAATTTTTGGACATCAAATTCATAATTATCTGTATTAAACCTTTCCACAAAACACATAGTCAAATCTTGTTGATTTTTTCTAAGTAAGGTTGTGATATCTTCTGGATAATAATGATCCCCAATATCTTCTAGATATTTTTTAAATTATTATTATATATATATTTTTTATTTATTTATTTTTAATTATTTTAAAAAAAATTAACTGAAATTGTCAATATAATTGACAACTTCAATTTAAATAAAATACACTAAAGTTGTCAATCCGGTGTACAATTTCTTTACATTTTATTTAAGCCAAAGTTGACAACTTTAATTAAAAAAATAAGAAACAAATTAATGAATTTAATTAAAGTTGTCTATACCATTGACAACTTTGACTCAGAAATGACCATGCATTTGTCCATTTGTGTAATTTAGAAAATGGATTACACCATTTTAGTCAAATTCCCTATTTCTTATCTCTCCTTAAGATGAAGAACAAGTATTCTTTTAACACTAAACCAACTTTTGTGTTTCTCGTGTATTCTTTTACTGCCTCTCCTAGCTATAACAATAAAGGTTACAAGGAAAACTCTTTGAAGGGAGCATATAAACTATGAACACTCGTTGTTAGAGGTTACAAAGTGAAAGTTTTACTAATAAAGGTCATTCTCATATATTTATCTTGCACTTACGGAGGCTTTACAATACTATTGCATGCAAAACACTTAATTTCACGTTGAATTACCTAGCATCACTAGTCGTTTCCGCATGAGAGAGCTTCTATTTATATGTATTGAAAAAGACCGTTGGAGCTTGTGTGTGGATCCTCGTCCTTATGTTAGTGCTTTACCAAAGGTTGATAGCCTTCTTGTTGACATCGTTGTCTTTTTCATTCAATTTTTTATACAAAGGACAACTTCTCTTTTGAACATCCCTATATATAACTAACAACACAAATTGAGCATACAAATTCAATAAAAGGTTAGTCTACTGTGTCAGACTCATTGTAGGGATTTATGACTTGCTTTTGGAGAAAAGTAGACGGTCTAGCAAATGAAATTTGCATCTATTGATATCTATGTGGCTCAACATGTACTAGCTATGTGTTGACATCTATGCTCTAATTAGACGATCTAGCCACATAACTTCATTCTGACATCTTATGTTCATAGTTTAGACTTTTTGTGCATTATCTAAACTTTATTTGTACTTTAGATGATCTTGCTTTAGAGGGTCTTGTTAACTTTGTATTGGTCTGTCTTGTCGTCTAAGCCTTAACTTGTTTATCCTTATACACTCTTAGAGAAACTATGATTAACTCTTCAAAACTTAGTATTATTTGTTATTATCAAAATTATAGATTGTGACCATATTTATTGATGGGGGATTAAACTATTCATTATAATTTATGGCTAATCTATCCATCTATTGTCTATGTTTAATAACAAGAGACCTTTTTGTTGGTTTTGTTAATCGACGAGTCGTATTGTTCTATCTTGTAGGGTCTTTGCCTTGTTGACTGGGGAAGAGGGATTGATCTGCATCTCTTTCCAGATCACACGCTATTTAAGGGTGATTGCAGAACTTCTGGTTTTCGCTGCTTTGAGATGCTAGCGGATAAGCCGTGGAAATTTCAGGCAAGTCACGTCTTAAATTGCACTACAAAATACAATGGAACTCATTATTTACTGCTTTTGAGTTTCTCTTCTCTATCTCCTGCAAACAGGTAGATGCATATGGCCTTTGTGCTATTGTTCATGTGATGTTGCATGGTTCCTATATGGAAGTCGTCAAAAAAGAACAATCTGATGGGGGCTACCTGTATCTTCCCAGACGACCCTTTAAACGGTATATCCCTAGTGTTATATTGTATGCAATTGTTACTTTTGTTTATCTCAGCGATTTTTTTATTTATAAGCGTGTCGTTGTATGAAACTTGCATCTTTCTAGTTTCCTGGTTACTAAAGTAAATTTGGAAAATTTAATGCCACAACGGAAGTGCTTTTCACCCTTACTTTTATCTTCAACTTCCTTTCTCATTCTGATAGTTTGCTTGTTGGAAAAAACAGTTACTGGAACATTGAGCTATGGAAGAGTTTCTTCACTAAGATGCTAAACGAATACCCCCATCATGATGATAGGAGTTTGCTGCAGGACTTGAAGAAGTCCTTCCAAGACTATATGGGCTCCAATCCCCATCTTATAAAGAAACTAATGGAGTTACTCTCAAAGCAAAGGGCTTCCATGTGTTCTGCTTAATGCTTCAAGATCATTGCACCCTCACTTTTGTTTTAACCATCTTGCAGCCACTAAGCACCTCTTATATTACTGTTATGAAGGAAGAAAAGTAAATATATGCACAATGCAAGCAATAAAAGACAGATTTAGAAGGTAAAACGTCCTTGTAGCACATGCTCATTTAACTAAGGAAAATACCATGTTTTGCTAGTTAAGATCATAGTAATTTCAAATTAAATGAAAACTGGATGCACTCTTATCCACTGTAGAGACAAGCTCACCTTTTGTGTATAAGCACGCATTAGCCCCTGTAATTCCTTTTTTTTTTGTCTTCTGTAGTTTGAGAGTAAGGTCAGAAATTACCCTTTTTAAGTAATGGGTTCGCGCATGTTCAAATGTATTGTATTGTATGCAGTTATGACAGTTATATAATGTATATTGCGTTATGTTTATTGTTTACAACATGCATCATATTCAAAAAAACTATAAAGGACTGGGTTCTTTTAAAAATCTCTATATATTTGGTAAGTTCCATGATACTTGGGTGTTCCTTTTATTTGTACGCTATGCTGGTAGATGGAACTTACGTAATTTATTACTGGACAGAGTTTTGAGATGGTTCTATAGACATAATGAAGTTTCAATTACTGCCTCAATTACATGAGAATAGAATTTTGCTTCCACTTCCAAGGGCATATGGATGGACCAATTCAGCAACACGTCAACTTTTCTCAGAACTTGATTAACAAGGTGCATCCACTTGGTGCACCAAGTTTATGCAAAAGTGTTTAAATCTAGATATTCAATTTATCAATTGATATGAACAGGAAAACGCTCCCAGAGTCAAGAATTTTGACAAGTTTCTCCGTTCCCTGTTTTCTCCAGACAATGAATGCTCTTGCCAACAAGGAAATATGGTTCTTTGACGATTTGGGTTGTGTTAAATGCATGACTATAAGTTGTAAAATGAAGGGATTAATATTTATTGAAAAATGATGTGATTTTTAGTGTGATGGATTTAAAAATAAATATATAAAATAAAGAATAAATTTAGAATTAAATGATATGAAAAAAATATTAAAATAATAATATTAGGAGTTATAATATGGTAAATCTATATCACCCATATTTATTTCATCTCTAACTATAAGATATTGCATTGAAATTTTATTGTTTTTTTACAAGAGTTTTTAACTATCTCGTATGAATTATTTTTTGAGCCAAACATTTTAAAATATTTTAGATGTTATGGAATGTCTCTTTTTTCTCTCCTAAGCTTTGGAGAGTTGAGGACTTCAATTTTAAAAATTTAAACTTTACTTGTTATTTTTTTTCTTTATATATTAGTATTAATTATTTAAAAGTAATTTTGAAAAATATTATAATTACAGATAAATTTAATATTATTAATTATTTTTTAGCGAATTAATTATAATCATACGCTGCAGTTTACATCTCGACTATTTACACAATATAAGCAAGATAACTTTGGTTCTATAAAAAATACTAAACGTTTTGTAGGAGTGAGTCTGGATTAGAAGATGAGGGATAAAAATTGATGAAGAAATAAATAATAGTGGTAGATTGACAGAGATAATTTTTAAAAAAATAGTATCAATTTTCATCTATCTCTACTCATTTTTTCCTATTTTTATCTTTATCTTTTTATTATTTTTATGCAACCTTATTTCTAACTTTATTAATAATCTATTTAAATCCTATTTATTTTATTATATCTATTAAAAATGGGTATTTGTTTTTGTATCTCCTTACTTACCAATATGAAAGTTCCATTTTGTTTTTTTTTTATTGTACAATTTTGAAGTTATAAGTATCTTTCAAATTGTTCAATTTAGAAAAAAAAATTGGATTGTGGAAGATACTTTTAAATTTTAGATTGTAGAATTAAAAAGGATAAATTAATATTTTTTTATATCTACAATGAAAGTATGGAAAGAAATACCCATTGCAAATGGTAGCAGGAGTAACTGTTTTTCTAACTGAGGTATATTTTCTGATAAGCCCAATTCGGTATATCTATCAATATGATTATTAATTTCATTAATATCAATAATAATATGTATTTAACTCAACTAATAACTTTAAAATCGTATTTACGATTATTTTTAGTCAATAGTAAAAAAAGTATACACCAATTCCTCACTTTTAAGTAAATCACATATAAATTTGTTTTAATAACAAAAAATTAGACTACTTGTATTTTATCATTTTCTACTTACACCAAATTTTGTTTCAAATCTCGTACTGATTAAATTTTTTAAATTAAAAACAAAAAATTATTACTATTTATTTATAAAAAACTGTATCATGTAGAAAATAAAGACTTAGATTTAAGAAACCTTTGGCATGTAAATTTGTTTAAAAGAAAAAAAAAATTAAAATACTGTATCTTAAAAAGGTTCACCAAAATACTTACATATGTTCTAAAGTATAAAAATGTGAGTAGATTAGTAGATAAGAAAGAATTTGAGTGCAGGGATGAAGAGAAATGAACACACAACAGTTATACTGGTTCACTCAAATGAGTGACATCCAGTCTCACCTAATCCAAAGTGAAATCCACTAAACAAAATGTACCAAACACACTTACACAGCCATTGTTCTTGAACCTACAAGAAACTTGGCACACTTGCTGAAAAACATTATTTCAGCACACACATTCTTCAAGAAACCGAGGATGTAGAAATCTATCTTAGACCAGTAGAACAGATTACTCAAACAGTAGCAACACCTCTCACCAAGCCTTAGAACCAAACAAGAACAAGCACGATTTTTGAAATCTTTCAAGAACACATGCTAATTCTCTATAAATCCTTAATTCTCTGATGTAAAACTTGTTTTCTCAAATGTATGATTCTTATGTAAACGCAGGAACAAGTTTTCTTTTTATAGAAAAACAACTATTAACAGATTTTCAAAAAACAGTTAAAGCTGTTATAAAAAGGACAGATTGAAAATAAAAGGAACAGATTTATTTTCAAAAGCAGTTAGAGAATCTGTTATGTGAAGGAGACTCAGTCAACCATTCTGGTGCAGGAACAAAACGAAAAAATCGTTTAAGATAAGCATGGCACCAGACTAAAAAGAATCTATTCATTTACAGATGAACAGATTTATTTTTCAAAACGATAACAGAAAAGACTTAACTATCGAAACACAGTCGTTTTGAAAGAGAGAAGACTTAGTCAAAATACTTGATGCACAAAACCTGATTT
>Ga0123342_1006664_pt1 | contig 15839 bp, 8 predicted proteins | sample Turbeawhitnodule_FD_89960 | JGI IMG/M metagenome (GOLD analysis project Ga0123342, IMG submission 89960) | Root nodule microbial communities of legume samples collected from Mexico - Turtle bean Mexico white nodule | ecosystem: Host-associated > Plants > Roots > Nodule | place: Mexico: Nepantla... | reverse complement strand
CTTTCTGTCCAAGGCTAAGCCCCCGCTTAAGTTAACATTTGTAATTTTTTGTGTTGGCAACTTGTAGGCAAAGCCCACGCAAGCCAACTTATTGCGACGCCACGCACCCGACAATTTTTTTTGGGACAAGGATATTAGCTTCAAAGTTGTGTGAAGGCAAAGCCCACGTTAATTGCATCTTTGCGTGGGCTTTTTGTGATTAGTGTCCGCCTTTGGCCCTTTCTAATAAAAGTTTTTTTTTTTGTAGTGGACTAAAGGAACTTAATTATATGTTTAAGTGAATTTTGAGATATTTGGATTGTTTAGAAAAGTTTAAAATATGATGTGATTGAATGGTGCATTGATGTGTTACATGAGATATGAAATGATGTGAAAGTGTGATCAAGACATAGTATTTTCAGGGAAAGAAATATCGTGTTGAGATTGTTATTAGGGTGTATTGATATTTGAGTATCCTCTGAGTGAGATGATCCTGACCCTACTGATATAATGGAATCGCATAGATGAAGTTATTCAGTTGGTGAGAGTCGAATGAGGTCCATTTTGCTGAGTCTGAAGTTTGAAAGAACTGATCATAGCAGATTAAATGGATTTACCATGTCATATGAGATGATGAGACATTAAGATGAGTATGTGCATGGTTGTATGAATTTCACAGCGAGTAGTATGACAATAAAAATTTATGTGCTCAAGTATGTTTAAGTTTTTTTTTAGCAGAAAGATATTTTCCATAGCTGGTTCAAAAATATCTATTCATTATTTTTGTAATCATACTAAAAATTTATACAATAAGTTTGAATTTTTAAAAAAACTAGTGTTAGAATTGTCAGAAATCCAACAAATATTTTTTGAATTAGACACTTCACCGATACGTGTCTTACGAGTATCATATAAGTGTCGGTGTCCAATACGTGTGTCTGATACGGACACGCCATTTAAGAGGAGTGTCCGAGCCTAGATTTACACTACATACTTTACTTTTATTTAATTAATACATTTTTAATATATTTATATTACTTTAAAGAAACCATTTTCTAGTGTATTTATATAATTTTAAAATAGTTCTGTTTATAGCTCAAAATAAACATTATATAGAAATTCAAATAAAATAAAATAATATCATATTAAATTCGATAAAAAAAAAGTTGTTTTATGTTAGATCTATATAATTTATACATAAAACTTAAATTGAATGTATAAATATAGATTATGAATGCAGAAGCGCGTTATGTGCATTAGAAATATAAATTAACTTAAAAAGTATTGGGTGAAGGCAAGAAATTGAGATAATTTGTTTGTGCCTCCACACCCATAAATAAGATTCTATGCAATTCCCTTTCCCACGCTTCAAAAACAAAACTCTTGTCTTTTATAAAGAGAAATACATAAAATTGTTGTAAAGCCGAAAAGTGCACAGTTTGAATAGACACGTTATAGAATTGTAGTGGCATGGCATGGGAGATAGCATAAGTTGGGGGTTGTATCTAATCATTCCCTTTGAACACACATAAAGAATAAAGAAACTATTTCAATGATCAATTATGCTACCTAATAATTCATACCAGTTCAAATAAAATAATTATATTTCTATCTCTATATATAACCATCACATCATGCACCAAACTAACCAAACCTCTTCTACTTCATAATTGGTATGACATAATGGTTTGGATTTTGGTGCCAAGAAGGTTTAGGTTGAGAGTGGAATGAAGCCAAGGATGATTTGCCGAGAGCAAAATTCATTTGATGTGATCCAAACTTTTGAGTTACTCGGCAAGTTATCTTTGGCTGCATTTTCCTTTCTTCCTCTTCCATCAACTAATTCATCTCTTCTGCTATTGAAAACTTTCAAAATATCATTTCAGCCATTAAAATATGATTACATGTTTACAAATTTAAATATAAGTTTGATTTTTTTTCGTTGAATAAGTTAAACAATACATAAATATAGACGCACAGATATATTATCTTAAAGTTTTACCTTAGGGTTTGAATTTTTATGTAGATTTGTTTATTCATACCCTCACGTGTGGATTTGTTTTGTTTTACTTTGTATTTGTTATATTACTTATCGTCATGCATATGCAGGTGGAAGAACTATGTTTTAATATGAGAAGTTTTTCATATAAGAAGAAAACAACACAATTTTTGTACAGGTGTAGGTTAAAGCAGAGACATCTGAAACATGGCATGGAAATAAGATCCATCACCCATGAAAGCAGCGGTCAGCACACGTGGAATTCCTAAATTATTATCTGCTCTCTACTTTTCAGGCTTTAAAATGGGAGAGAAAGAGATTAAACAGAGGTATGTAGTTTCGAAGGTTTTAAATGGGGAATAGAGAGATTAAAGAATAATTAAGATTTAGCTCATAATTTTTAACAAAATTAAGCAAGTACATAAGTCAAATGTGAGAGAGCTGTTAGTTCACATTTTTAAATGTAGAGATACATATTTAATATTTTGATTTGGATACTCAAGAGTTCAAAGTGAAAAAGAAAAAGAAAAAAAAATTATTTGATTAAAGGAAATGAAAACTAAAACTAAAAATATATTTTTATGGTTAATCATATAATAAGATCATTTTTAATGTCAAACGAGCTAATTGAAACATTATTAATTCCATAGCTACTTTCCATATATTTTTCCACACTTTTTAGTATATTGTTCTATCTTTCTCTTTATTTAACACAATACACCTGAATTACAAATATAATATATACACGGGCATGATAAAATTAGCTTAAGGTTAATTTTTTATTTATTGAATTACTCTTTAATAATTATTTGTAAAAGTCAAATTCTCTTAATTTAATTATTAAATATTTTAACATTAACTCAACCATTCAAAATATTTTTAAATAAATCAAATACGAATAATTATGTAATCTTATAATCATCCGGCCTTAGAGTAATTAATTACTCAATTTAAACTAAGAAATATAATATATATATATATTAATTATTAGTAAATTTTAAAATATGGCTTTTATCTATTTAATAAATTTACTTTTCATAATATTTTTTTATATGATGGTCATAATTATACTTATGTTATCATGATTATTATTACAACTTCCAATAAGTATAATTATTATCTTATGAGTCGTCATTATTTTTACAATTTATAACATATTCATGCAATTTTTTTGTTATCATCTTCTTTTTTATATAAATATCTTATGTGTAATACAGGATAATAAAAATTTACCCACAAGTTTGTAAAAATTTTGCTTTACCTGTACTTTTTCCCTTTTCTGTCTCTACTAAAACCACCACTTCATCCTCTTTCAACTCTTTCACACAACCTCATATTTTCTCTACTCCTATGACTCTCAAACTTAATGATGAGAGCTTTTTTGTTTGGCTCCAGTAAATTCTTGTCCAAGTTGAGGATCTTGATCTTCTTCAGTTCTTGGAATCCTCTTCTATATCTCCATGGTATCTCTCCACTGACTCTACCACTATCAATCCGCATATCTTCTACACAAGCAACAAGATAATCTTCTTGTTGCTTGGCTTCTTGCGTCAATGTCTAACTCTATGCTCACCTAGATGGTTGGTCTACGCACTGCACATCTCATAGAGTTAAATGCTTATTGTGCCTCACACACTAGTGCCAAAGTTCACCAACTCAAGCTTCATCTCAAATCCCAGAAACATGATCGTTCAATCTCTACATACATTATGGACATCAAACATTACAAGAGAAACGCGAATTACATACGAAATATTACATACGGATCAAAATCCGTATGTAAAATCAACATTACATACGAATTTTTTTCCGTATGTAAACAGGTATTACATACGGAAAAATCCGTATGTAAACAGGTATTACATACGGAAAAATCCGTATGTAATTTTTGGTGCCATGGAGCGGGAAGGCTAAATCAGGTTCCTTTAGATAACTCAAAGAAAATTTAACCACTACACCAAGCAAATGCTTTAGTATGATTATGATTTTTATTATACTTATTATTATTAACAATATTAACAATATTAATATTAATAATATGAATATAATATTAATAATATTTATAATAATATTAATAATATTTATAATAATATTAATAATAATATTAATAATATGAATAATCATATTAATAATATTAATAATATGAATAATCATATTAATAATATTAATAATATGAATAATATTAATAAATATTAATAATATGTATAAATTATGTTAATAATAATAAGTATAATAAAAATGATAATATGACCGAAGAACTTGTCTGATCTAGTGGTTAACTCTTCTCCTGGGCATTGCAAGAACTTGGGTTCAAGTCTTGGCTGCTGTAGTTTCCTTGCAATATTAAGATGAGGCTTGGGTTCGAGTCTTATGACGTGGGTTCGAGTCCCATCCAGTGCAAAATGCTTCCAACTTTAATAAAAAATATAAATAGGTATAAATAATAATTTGAAAAAATTAAAAATAAATTTTTGAACATTACATACGGAAAAATCCATATGTAATTAGGTCTTACATACGGATTTCGGCTGTATGTAATTCCAATTTTCACTTGTAGTGAAAAGAGTGGTAGATTATCTTTCTGCAACCGGTTATCCAATCTCCTTTATCCTCGACGGTTTACTTGAGGAATACGATAGCCTCATCACCTTTATCACTTCACGGCTTGATCCGTATATTGTTGAAGATATTGAGTCTCTTCTTTTGGCTCAAGAAGATCATTTCGGAAAACATAAGATTCTTTATCCTTCTCTAGCACAAGCTAATCTTGCCTATACCAATTGGGTTCCTTCATCGTCTTCCAAGCCTTCTTTTCACGGAGGTCATGACTCATCAAGAATGTATTACAATAACAAAAGACAGAATTTCCCTCGCCCTTTCAATAACAATTCTTCGAGTGCTTTTGTCTCTTCTTCATCTTAGCAATCACGTGTTCAGTGTCAATTGTGCTTCAAGTTTGTACATACTTCATTTTTTCAGCCCATTCCCAAAGACCCTGAACCATCCATTTTGGGCCCTCCTTTTGCGGTTAGCGATCCTTTATGGTACCCGGATACTGGCGCTACTCATCACATAATGCATAATTCCGCTGCTTTCTCCAAGAAACAGAATTACACTTGTACTGATATTGTCCAACTTGGTAATGGCTCAGATATGCCTATTCACAATGTTGGTTCTGCTTCTCTTTGCAAGATTTCTTTCAATCATTTCTTTACTCTTAATAATTTTTTACATGTTCCATCGGTTAACAAAAATATTTTGAGTGTTTCTCTATTTGCTCACGACAATGGGTTTTCTTTGAATTCTTCCCTAACCATTCCTATGTAAAAAATCAAGTTACAAAGAAGATCATACTCCAAGGACAAATACATGATGGCCTTTATGTTTTTCCCACTTTAGAACATACTCTATATTTGTCTGTTAATACTACTTCATATAATACTGCTATGAATACTTATGAACTTTGGCATAGACGCCTTTGCCAAGCTTTGTCTAAAACTATGCATCATGTTATGCGTTTAAACGATGTTCATTATAATACAAATGTTTCTTTTATTGATTCTTGTGTTAGAGCTAAGACTCATCAACTTCCTTTTACACACCCACACATTGATTATACTACTCCACTGCAATTGGTATTTGTTGATATCTGAGGTCCTTTCCATATTGCATCCACACATGGTTCTTTGTATTTTGTTTCCTTTGTCGACTCCTTTTCCAGGTATACGTGGTTATATCTCATCTCGCACAAATCACAAACAACCTCTGTGTTTTTACAATTAAAACGCTTGCAGAAAACTAAGCACGTTATTATGTAAAAACTCTTCAAAGTGATAATACAAAAGAACATTTATTTTTTAGAAAAGTTTTAAACATGTACTGTATTTCTAACAGACTCACTTGCCCACACACTCACGAGCATAATGACTTCGTTGAACGAAAACATCGCCACATTGTTGACACTGGTTTGGCCCTTCTCGTTGCCTCATCGCTTCCTCTCAAGTTCTGGGATAAAGCTTTTTATTCTGCAGATTATATTATCAACATCTTACCTCCTCCAGTTTTAAAAAACCTTAGTCCCTATGAATAACTATTCTCTCATAAACCTGATTATAATTTTATAAAGATTTTTTTGTTGTGGTTGTTATCCTTTGCTTCGCCCAAATAATCAACATAAGTTTGATTTTAGATTTTCCCTATACTTGTTTATGGGTTATGATCCTCATCACAAAGGTTATCTTTGTTTAATTGCTTCTGGTAAAACTATTTTCTCTCGCCATGTTGTTTTTAATGAGTTTATTTTTCCTTACTCTATGCCTAACAATCCTTTCAAGTTTTTTGATAATACAGATATTGCACCTAATCACCCTTTATCGTTGTCTCCTTTTCTCCTGCATCATCTTCTCATGACAACTCTACTGAGTCATTGCTCATGTTGCCATCTATATCACCACCCACTCCTCAATCTCCTACTTCACAATAATAGAAGCTCAAGATTTTAATATCCATCCTATGATAACCCGCGCTAAGGACAACATTTATAAACCCAAAGTTTTTCACTCTTCGGTTACCAACGAAACTTTTGAACCCTCCACTTACAAACAAGCTATGGCTCATCCTCATTGGCTTCATGTGATGCAAGTTGAGTATGACGCGCTTATGCACAATAATACCTGGACTTTCACTTCACAGCCTTCTGGTGCTAATAGTGTAAGGTGTAAATGGGTCTTTAAACGAAAGTATAAACCAGAAGGCTTGCTTCAAAGATACAAGGCACAGTTGGTAGCTAAAGGCTTTCATTGACGTGAGGGACATGATTTTACAGATACTTTTAGTCCTATTATCAAACCTACTACCATTCGGTATGTGCTTACCATTGCTTTGTCTTCTTGTTGGCTTATCCATCAGATAGACACCAACAATGCATTCCTTCATAATGATCTGGATTCACCTGTCTATATGCAATAACCTCCAGGGTTTAAAAACTCTGATACCTCTCTTGTTTGTCGTCTAAATAAAGCAATATATGGTCTCAAGCAAGCTCATCGCTCCTGATTTCATAAACTCTCCAACACTCTTCTTGAAATGGGGTTCTCCTTTTCTAAAAGTGATATCTCTTTGTTTAGTCATTCATTGCTACTGACACTTTTTTAACTTAATTTTTTTTTTTATCAGCAATGAATAAATAAAATTAAAGGGGATACTTCAGGGGTATCCCAACCCATATACAGTAACCAGAAGTGGACTTCCTATATCCACAAGCGAAACTAACCTTTATGTTTGGAGCAGAACAACCTTAAAGTGTGAAAACCCTACCAAAAAATAACCAACATCGGCGACCACCGATTACACATATAGTGGACGCCGCTTCAACGATCGGCAAACATATTGACCTAAGGAGATCACCGCTTCATCAACCGGCGATCATGTTGTTCTTTGCATACCTACGGCGACCACCGACTACTTTATGTTGATATTTTAGTCACTGGTAGCTCACAAAGTTTAGTCTAGGGTTTTATCAAATATCTCAACACTTTGATCTGAAGGATCTCAGCCAACTCCATTATTTTTTAGGAATTGAAGTTACTTGACTTAACGATAACTCTCTTCATCTTTCGCAACTCAAATATATTCAAGATCTTCTCCGGCATACAAACATGCTTGATTCTAAGCCTCAGCCAACTCCCATGGTTTCCTCCCTACGTCTTATTGTTAATGACTCTGTTTCGGTTGATGATCTTACTCTATATTGCTCTGTTGTGGGAGCTCAACAATATGTTACTCTCAATCGACTTGAACTCTCCTTCTCCGTCAGTAAAGTTTGTCAATACATGCACAAACCACAACTGACTAATTGGAAGGTTGTCAATAGAATTATTTGCTATCTTATAGGCATCGCGACAAAAAGTTTACGTTTTTACTCTTCTGCAAGCTACTCAATTATTGGTTTCAGTGACTCGAACTGCGTCATCGATAAGTGCCAACTTTAAGTAATATTTCATATTAAAATATAGGCACTTATGAGTATTAATTGCTAAAATAAGTATAAAATAACCCCTAATTTATGAAGTTATATCTTTTTACATATGTTATGGTTTTAATTTGAATAAGAAGGATTTATTCCTAAATTTGTGTTAATTTCAGGATTCTAGGGAAGCATGAAGATAATTGGGCAAAAGGAAAATATACAAAGCTAAAAACAGAAAGTTGGAATACATCAACACTCACCAAAGTTGCCCAAATTTGCAAAAAGCCAAGATGCCACTAGTGGATCTTGCTCAAGCAAGTAGAATCTGGCTTGAGCAAGATAGCGCCAGTAACGTTGGGCTTTTTTATGTTTTACTCGCTCAAGCAAGCCCATTAGTGCCCAAGCGAGAAGTCACTTAAGCCTAAGAAAATTAGATTAAATAGGGAGTTTGAGGCACAACCCTGGTGTGCAAGATTGAGAGGAAAACAACATTGAGTGACTTGTAACCCAATTAGGAGAATAGAAGATGTGTGACTAATTCTACCCTTTTGGATTGAGAGTAATCTTTTCAAACTCTTATGTATGAAGGTGATATTTGAATATAATATTATGTTATTGATTGATTTTTGCTTCTAATTCTTGATCTAGAATCTTAAATTTGTCTGGAAAGTATTTTTATGGTTTTGACCTAAACAATAATACTTAACATATTTGAGTGCTAGGAATAGACTTGAAATGTTAATTGCTATCAACGTCTGATCTGGATTCTAAGTTGTTTTTATAAATATGTGAGAAATCGATATTTAGGAAGCATCTTAATAATTTTATATGCGAGAAATCGATCTAAATGATTTTTATACGGGCATCAATGTCAATCAAAAGGCACGATATTATCAAGACTAATCAAAATGCAAAAGAGTGAGAAAAATGAAACCCAATCATTATTTTTCCAATTGAAGCAACAACTATTTGCCTTGTTTTCTTGTTAATCATTGGCATCACAACAAATTCCAACAAACTTTTATTTATCCTGTTTTATATTTAGTGAATATTTTACTTGATTATTCAATTGTTCCTTGTGGGTTTGATATCCGTCCTTAGGAACACATTATTACTTCTGACAACGCGGTGCTCTTGCTTTAAAAAGTCATCAACCACTGACTTGGATGACCGAAAATCAACCTCAGGTTATTGCATCTTTGTTGGTTGAAATCTAGTTTCTTGGTCCTCTTAGAAACCGAAGGTTGTCTCCCGCAACAATGCAGAGGCAAAGTATAAAAGTGTTATTGTTGCCCTTGCTAATATTATTTGGATCATTTCTCTTATGCATGAGCTTTGCATTCCCACTTCAACACCACGAATTTACTCAGACAATATGGGGGTGATTCAACTTGTTGCCAATCCCATCATGCATTCAGGTTCAAAGCATTTTGATCATGACTTACATTTTGTTTGAGACTATGTGCATGATAAATGTCTCACGCTTCTTCACTTAACAACTCAGTTTCAAGTAACAGATATATTAACAAAAATTTGTATATGGTTATTCTTTTCACAATTTTAAACGTAAACATAGAGTGTTTGATTCACCTACCCTAAGTTTAAGGGGCTGTTAATGATACTCATTCATCCTCCATTACGTAACCCTCTTCTCTTCTGTATAAATGCCTTCTCTGTATGATATAATACAATATAATGAAGATCTATCTTATTCTTTCGTTTCTCTCTTGCCCTTTCTCTCTCTACTCACTCACATCTCTCACATCCTATAAGAGTTGTTCGAGGAAATTAGGTATATAAGAAACTCTTTACACTATTCTATAATATGAATCTCGGGTAAGTGACCGTCGTTAAAATAATATTTTTATTTATAATTTTCGAGGAAAATATCCCTCCACAAAGTTATTATTATATGGGAGTGGTGTATGAGGTGGCGAAGAGGTTAGTTTCAATAAAAAGAAGTTTAAGTAACTAAAATGATACATTAAATTCAACAAACTAGGTTAGACATGGACACTCTAGAAATATGGGAATGGAAAGGTGGCGAGGATAAGACATATAATGTCAAGTCTACTTATGATATTCTAAATCAATCTAATGTAGGGGACGTGCAGTTAGATTTAGACGAGTTATGAAAATCTAAGGCCTTATCCTTTCCTCGACATTTTGTTTGGAAACTTATGCATTTTAGAATGCAAACTGTGGATAATTTAAGTAGGAGAAGTATTGAAATTACAAATAGCCAATGTGCCATGTGAGTTAAACAATGAATCTATAAGACACATTTTCTTCATGTGCAATGGCATCATGGAAGATTAGGAACATGTGCAATGCACCATTGAGTTCCTTACCTCGTTTTGATAAACTTTCATTTTTTATGCATTTCAATTTGATCTCTTTATCAAAAGTTATCAAAACTGAGTTTAGTGTGAAAATTTTAAAGGAGATGAGAAATTGTTTTGGAAATATAAAAAGTTAGTATAGTCACCAATTTTGTGTAACAGATTTTTTATTAACAATTTTGTGATTAATTTTGTGACCAATTTTCTTTACTAAAATACAGTCATTATTTTAATCATTAAATCATAAAAATATTTTTAGTCATTAATAGTAATCATATTTTTTTTTACTATTCAACAATTTTTTATTAGTGAACTAATTATTCTATTTAATAAAAAATAAAAAACAAACAATTTTATTTTTTTTAAAAATCAATAAAACTGGAGTGTTATTTATATCCACGACTTCCATGTAAATCTCATACACAAAGTCATGCATAGATGACACTGACTTTACTGTATTTTCTTTACACTAAAATTATATCATAATAACTCAACTTTAATTAACTATTAATTAAAAATTCAATCAAAATTATCTTTTATCCTTAAAAACTTCAAATTTATTACTTTTATACTAATTGTGTCACCATAACTTCCCATAAACCACATTCTAAATTGAAATCATATAGCCTGACATGATTTCTTCATACACCCTGACACGACATACTGAAGTCTATTACAACGATATACTTAATTACCCAAAATCATAATAAAAAGAAAAAGAGTTACTCATTTATGTAATATATATACCAAATTACATCCAATCTGTGCAAAAACCGATAAAAACTGGTATAAGGCATGGTATGATGGGAAAATAAATAAATAAAAAATCGTAAATATTGATAAAGCGCATTTGTTGAAGATTTGTCCGTTAACACTTTATTCTTTGCTATTTCCGTAAGTGATCAGTACACAACTTCCGATCACGGAAATATCTCTTAATCTAATGCCAATCTAAGAAAATCTTGGTTTTGCTCACTACCAGCAATACTTATTTTATTTACTTTCTTATAGATCTAGTTATGTATATAGTTTAATACTCATATTAAAGGACTTAAAACATTTTTTTTAAATTTTAAAAAAAATGAATCAGCATTAAATTTGTAATCTAAATCAAATTATTGATTGGGATATCAATATTTAAGGAGTTATTGGGTAGTGGTTTGACCACCATGGAAAGACCTTGAACAAGATTTAGCTGTGAAAAATAAAAGCAGCCACAGACCACTGAAAATGCATGGAACGAGGGCAATGGAATCAATTCGAAAATAAATAAAATTGCAGGAATAATATTTTGTTGTAGATGATTCATGAATGATCTCACCGGAAGAGGTGTTGTGATTAAAAAACGAAGGGAGCAACGTGGATAAACGTAGAGAGCTGCACGTGTCCCTTTCCATATGTGGCTCTTCCATAAAGCATTATCCTGATATAGAAAATCGGTGACTCAGAGTGATCTCAGAAAGATGCAGGTGTGAGTCCAATGAGTCCAATATAATATGTGTTTCTGTGTGTCATCAGTGTTTTTCTTCTGCTATATATAGAACCACATGCACCACCAAACTCAACAACATTCATGAAGCTAGCTTAAGGTTCTCTCACTCACAACAAGAGGCAGAAAGTAGAGTGCAGCCAAGGATGACTTGCCGGCAGATACATTTCACCAATATCTATATATTCTTCTTCTTCTTCTTTACGATCTTTCACGTCGGCAAGTTGTTCTTGGCTACATTTTGCTTTCTTCTTCTGCTGTGATGCTTTGAGGACTCGTGTTCATATATCCATCGATCCAGTTGCAGAACCTCAACTAAAAGTTTTTCATTTTTATTTAAAGATAATATTTGTGTGTGTTTAGTTAATTAGTTTATTTGTTTGGATTTGGTGATGTTGTGCTTCTTTATACTGAAGATCAAAAGCTTGCAAAGAACAAAATTAAGACCTTCACCTGCGGATTCTTCCCTGTCTAATCTTAAGAGATTGGTACAGAAACTGCTTCTTCTTCGAGGTCTTCCCTCTACGCCTGAAAAGAAGACAGTTATATATGGTATATTCTTGTTTTTGGTTTTCACTTTCCATGAATATATTATTCATTTTACGAAGTTCTATCGTAAACATCTAACCATTTAACATGAAAATTAGGTACATTTAATAGAAAGATTAATTAGGACTGAATATAATTGAAAATCTTGAAATGTAATGGAGAATCTAAATGTTTTATGCTTGAAAATCTTGAAATTAATTTGATTGCATTAATTTTTTTAGATTTGAATGAATTAACATTTTACCTATATGTATAATATTAAGAATTAGGACTGAAATTGTAATGGAAAATCTAAATGTTTTATGAAATTTCATGTATTATAAAATTTACCTTCTTCGGATTGAGATGAATTAACATTTTATATATAACATTAAATGGATATATATATATATATATATATATGTTTATAATATATTTGTTCTGTAATGAATTTTTTCTTTTAAAATTGATAATATGATTTTTCTATATTAAATTGCATTAAAAATTTATGTTAATTTTTTTGTAGATGTTATTTTTACTTTTAGATTTATTTTTCAAGATTCTTTCAATCTCTTTTATTCACATCCTTTATGATATTTTATATTTTCTTAGTTTTGGACGTGTCTCTTTTTGGTAAAGCTTTTTGGATCCTTTCTTTGCATTTCTCTCCCAACACATGTATGTATGCAAGATTTCTCTCTCTTATTTTCGTACTTAAACTTTGTTGTTGTACTTTTTATTCGCTATGACCATATAATCCATTTTATTTATCCTATTTTCGGTATAAATTTGTGAAATATGAAAATAAAAATATTATACGAATATTTTTAGTCAGTTTTTTATTTGATAAAAGTAAAATTATTAACATAAGAATAAATTATAGAAAAATCTTTTATACAAGGACTATTAATATTTGTCTGTTATATATTATTATTATTATAAAATTATAAAAAAACAAAAAATATCACTGTTATTTCTTCACGCTGACCCTAATTAAATATTTAAAAATTAATAAAGAATAAGGGGTTAAGGGCTCCCAGTCTTATGTCCCTGAAAACGGGGGCAGAACTTGGTGCCCCTAAAAATGTGATCCTTACGTTACAGCAAGCTTCCCTGTTCAATAGTAATTACTTAAGTCACATGCAAACTTTGATTTTCTTGTTTTTCTATTCTTCTGCTTCCAGTCTATTCTAATTCCATAATCATCATCTATGAATGAGTTTATTATCACACAATTGAGTGAATTTCTTTTATAAATTAAATAGCTATTTACCAAGCAACGATGGAATAATCTAATCCAAATAAATTTTAAAAAATAATTTAGTAAAAGACTAAAAGTACCATAACTGAAAATATCAATCATCTTCATCAGTAATTGCTTGAATATCGTTTATTCAGTTACCATAATTGATTTTTTGAAGAAGATTATTGCATCGAATAAAGTTATCTTGGGAGTAGAGGATTTGGACACAAGTTTTCATTACTTTTTCTCTCTTTTTCTTACACTACTTCCTTTTTTTCCTGTCTTATATTGGGATTATGTTTTTTCTTAAGATTTTCTAGTCAGATTGATATCTTTCTTCAATTACACACATATTTTTTAAACGTTTTTTATTTTTATTTAATTTTTTAAATTAATATATATTAATATAATATTTAAAACAAAAAATGCTAGAAACTATTACAAAATAAGTTTTTAAATAAATTTAAAAATAGACTAGATTTAAAAAATAATTAACCAAATAAACATGTCATGTTTAAATAAATCTATTTAAAATATAAGTGAGATTTGATATGTCTTTTAAGAGCGTTCACGAGATGATCTTCTAAAGTAATTGCAACAAACATGAATTCTTGAAAATTGAAAAAAAAAATCATATTTGTGAGATTTATATTAGAATATTAGTTTTATTAACAAATAATTCATATGAACTACTCCTATATTAAAAATGTTTTTACAATATAAAAAAGCTGTATTGATGCTTCACATATAAATTTTTCAGAGATATGGACAGAAAATAATTTGGACAAACCATAATTAATACATATTTCATCTTTAAACAATTGTTTTATTACACTACTCAAAACCATTAGTTTTATGTCACAGTGTAAAATATTATGTCACAGTGTAAAATAATATTGTTTTATTAGTCCTGATTGTATGGTGTTTATATTAATGTTATTATTATTATATAATATTATTATTTTTTATATTTAAAAAATAAATTAAATAAAATAAGAAATTTTAGAGTTGTTTCAATTTTTATAAAAAATTTCAAATCAAACTTTTTATTACAACACATTAATGTTATAATTAATCAAAACAATTACATCAATCATTCAAAAGAATTACATACCAGATAAATACATCAATGCTTCAAAAAATTACATACCAGATCAAGATATAAGAGTCCAACAAATATAATTACATTAATCCTTCAAAAAAATCATATTTTTAAAATAGGACACAACAATTCAACAACTAAACAAAATTTTTCTAACAAATAGAGGTAACATCCAAGTGTCAAAACCAACAAATTAATCTTGTGAGGAAGATACAAAACAAAAATATCTGTACAAAACACACCACACACATTATGACTTTTAAATTTAGACAAATCGTTAAACATGAATTACCAAACATCAATCTCTCAAAACTCATATAACATAAAGATTCTAGCACTAATCCAAATAAGATAAATCAATCAATTTTTTTTACTATAATCCAAGATCAAAACCCTGTAAAAAAGAAACAGAAGTTAAGAAAATCTATACAAAACACTACAACTTTTAAATATGGACAAAATATTAAACATGAATCACCAAACATCAATTTCTCAAATAAATCATACAACATAGAAGTTCCAAACACCAGTCTAAGCAAGAGAAATCAACTAATCTTTCTTTTACTGTAACCCAAAACCAAATCTTCCTTTGTACCACAATAAAAACCTTAACTATATCTATTTAAAAATAATCTTACTTTTATGATTCCAAATTTCATCTATAATACCTATCCAAATTCCTCCAGCACCTAACAATAATATGTTTCAAACCTATAGGTTTAAACATCTTAAAGTGCATTTGTGCATCACAATGTAAAATCAAATAAATCCCCAACGACTCGAGACACGGTCCCCAAATTCTCCAAGAGACCTACACTAAAAAAAGAGATGCACTATCGTCTCTTCTTCCACACCACATATGGGACACCAATCACACACCATAGAAATACCACGTCTCAATAGATTGTGGCAATCGCCTTAGATAATACCCTCCACACACGTAAATTGTGTTGAGGGTAAGATCTTTAATGTCCAGAACACCGCGAATAAGTTTTTATACACTGCAGACTCCTCTCCTGAAAGAATATTATAGGCTGCCTTCACAGATAAGTCCGTAGATTCTACATTCTGTTGGGTCTATTAGTGTCTAAGTTCAAGAGGGGAGGGGTGAATTGAGCTTATAAAATTTTCGCAAGAACACACAATTTTTCAGTATTCCAGAGGCAAAAAGAACAGATTGTTTTTACAT
>Ga0123342_1006663_pt1 | contig 15841 bp, 11 predicted proteins | sample Turbeawhitnodule_FD_89960 | JGI IMG/M metagenome (GOLD analysis project Ga0123342, IMG submission 89960) | Root nodule microbial communities of legume samples collected from Mexico - Turtle bean Mexico white nodule | ecosystem: Host-associated > Plants > Roots > Nodule | place: Mexico: Nepantla... | reverse complement strand
TTACGGAGGTTTTGAAACCCATGGTATTTTACGGAGGTTCTAAAACCTGTGGTATTTTACGAAGGTTTTGAAACCTGTGGTATTTTACGGAGGTTTTGAAACCCATGGTATTTTACGGAGGTTTTGAAACCCATGGTATTTTACGGAGGTTCTTAAACTCATGGTATTTAACAAGAGTTTTGAAAGGCTTTTCCTGATGTTTAAAAAAACCCTAGAGAACACATTCCCCAGAGATGGTTTAGCGGGGGAAACTACAACCTTGGGTAAATGACTTAATGGAGGTTTTAACCCTAGATAATGTAAAAATAAACCCTCATTAAAACCATTTTTTCTTGTAATGACGTTTAATTTTGTTTGAAATTTTCAAATTTTTCTTTTATCAAAAACTTGTATCCTACGATTTAGGATTAATATGAAAATCTAAAGATTCTATTATAAAATATAAACTAAAATATGTTGTCAATAAAAACATAGGTGGAAATTCATCTCTAACTATTTTATTTTGATTTTTTTCAAAATTTGATGAAATAGTTAAAAATAGAAAATAGCAGTAGATAAAATACAAAACAAAACAGAAATATAATTTATGGTCCGTTTGTTTTCGTAAACAAATTTGCAAAGACCGACACAAGCAAAAGATGACATAAAAAAACACAATAATCAATAAATAAAAAATAGTTAAAAATAAAAAATGAGATCAATTTTCTACGATTATCTTTGTTCACATAATTGCAAAGATTTAAAAAGAATAAGATCAATCGATTATTACGAATCTCATAATCGATTATATAATAAAATAATAGATATAATTAATTATGTAAATACATAGTCGATTATATATAAATATGTTATTATATATATATATATATTATTGTACCGATCAGTTCTCGGGCGTCGTTTGACCACTAGAGATGATGGGACCACGTGAGTTGGGTCTCACGAGCGGCGTGGGCCGATGTCTCGCAAAACACGTGCGCCAAGGTATCGAAGAGTGGTCAGACATCGACCACCAGGATGTGCTGTGCTGATGTGTCCTCGGTCGCGTAGAGAGGTCGGACATCGGTGACTCGAACAGCAGAGCTGGGACACGAGAGGGGATCCCAAACCACTCACCAGTTATCAGTTAGAGAGAAGCCTATGTCATGAGAGTCCATGTGTGTGGTATGGATGACGCGTTCAAGCGTGACACGAGTAAAGAACCACTGGAAAAGATACGACCTGTAAGGGTCACGTTCCAGTGGTGAAGTTGCACGCATGGCACGTGAGCAGCTAGGGCACTCCCAGGACGGGTGACCCCAGAGATCAGGTGCACGAGTTGACACCCAGGTGGTCATCCCGTCAGAGGTTACACTCTAGTTAGGGAGTCTTACGCGCTAGGTTGCCCTAAGAGTGGGTAATAGCGGTGCTAGGGCACACCCTCATAAATCCTAATTTGGGTAGAGTAAACAGTGGAAACCCTATACTATATAAAGGGTAGTAATAAACCTAACAAGGTACGTTATTCACTTGTGCAGCTTCACACACACAGTTTACACAGAGCTTTACGCTTAATAGTTTTGGTGTTTCCTGACCCTAAGATTGACTTGAGCGTCGGAGAGCAAACGGCCTCTAGGGCGCCCTTTGTCTTTGTGATTTCAGGTGTTAGATCGAAAGAAAAGCACGAACGAAGGCACAGAGAATCGGGCGTGGGAGTATCATGAGACGTACGAAGGCAATCGAGTCAACCGGCAGGAACAATTATATTTTTATATGATTAATTTTTATTATTAATTTATTAATATTTATGTTTTTATAATGAAATAAATATAATTAATAAAATAGTATAATAAAATATAAATTATTATTAAAATAATAATAAATTATAAATTAATAATAATATATTAATGAAAATAAATAATAATAATAAATTTAAAAAATAATTATAATGTAAGATAATTATAAACATTAAATAACATAAATAAAACTAAAAATAGTAATCACACTAATAAAATTAAAATCTTAAATAATAATAATAATAAAATTATAATTTATTATTTAATTGAAATTAATTTATAATATCATTTTATAAATTTATTAAATCAATCAAATCACTTCCAAACTTTTCACTCACTTTCTACTCTTTTTCTTCTAATTTAAAGAATCTCACTTTTCACTCTCTTTCCCTTCCTTCTCTTTTGGGCTATTGGCTTCACTTCTCAGCATGTAGACAACTTATGGGAAATGACATCAAGATCAATTCCCAGTATATTGGTAGCCTTCCATGCAAACAAAATCTTATTTCTCCTTAATGTCGCAATCAACCCATTTACCAATTCTTCGGGCATGCTTCCTCCAACATTGTACACTACTTCTTGTCCTCCCCGAGCTGGATAGATGTTGTTTCTTCTCTCAACTCCATTCTTTCTTCATCATTTATTCTTGGATCTAAATCCACAATTGCCACCACGTTTCTTCTCTCATCCCTCCTTCTTCGTACTCTTGGTTCTTGAACCATCTTCAAACCTGTCACATAACATTCTCATGCAACTCTTTGATCAACATATATAGTCGATATCTCCCCCTTATCCGTTGGAAATTTCATAGCCAAGTGTGGTGTCGACACTATGGCTTCAATGAGGATCTTCCCAACAAAGCTATACAAAGTACATGCATCAACCATCAAGTATTTGATCTTAATTGCTTTTGTTGCACTGCCTCTTCCAAATATTGTTTGTAAATCAATATACCCATTTGTATCAACTCTTTCACCCAAGAACCTGATTATTTGTTCTTGTTATGGTATCATATCTTCTTCCCTCGGATTCAACTTGCGAAAATTTTCCCAAAACAAAATATCAAAAAAACTTCTCTGGTCCACCAGAGTCTTCATAACAGCATACTCTGTTATCTCTACCATTATCACCATCAGATCATCTTGTTTAGGATCAATATCTTGAAAATCCTCATCAGTAAAAAACATTGGTGGCATACTTCTCTTCTTGAAGGCATTATTTACAGTTCTAGCATTCCTTAAATGTTTATTTCTTGCAGATGAAGATACTCCTCCTCCAACAAAACCTCCAGAAACAGTATTAATAAAACCTCAAACACGTCTTCTTAAACTTCGCTCACAGCTTCTCCTCTGTTGAGGATTGTGATAACTTCTCTCGTCTCGTCTCTCCACCCTTCATTCTCTTCTTTCGTCCCTCCTTTCAACCTTCTTGTCGTCCCTCCTTTCGAATTGTTCTTCTCTTCTACCAACATACCCCTACCTCTCGGCTCTGGACTTTGTCTATTCCTTATTGCTCCATCTCTTATAAAGCGTCTCAATTGTGCAGCTTGAACCAACTCTTCAATTCGATCTTTTAAAGCTACACATGCTTTTGTATGGTGGCCATGTTTTTTATGATATGGACAATGTTTACTTTGATCAACTCTCTCTAGCGTTCTTGCTTTCTTGGTCGTGGAATTATCTCTATAGCCATTCTTTCTTGTAATATTCGTGTTTTGTTGGTGCTCAATGGTGTATACTATGGAAATTTTTGTCCACAAGGTTCTTCTCATGCCCTTCTATATTGATGTCCTCCTTCCTTCTCATTCGGCTTCTTTTCAATTCCTCCATCCACCCTCACTTGATTTTCAAAATCCCTCAACTCCTCCATTTGCATAAACTTTGTTGTACGTTTCCTCAACTCATAAAGATTTGTTCCCAGTTTTTTGCAGTTATTGTCGGCAAGGGCCCCCGACCTTCATATGATGCATAGTAATCTCCGAACTTAGATTACGAATACTTAGCGCCACCTTTCCAAAGCGCTCCATGAATAGCCTCAATGATTCTCCCTTTTTCTACCTTATATTTACCAAAGCAATTGATGTTAAATGATGTGGTCGGCTTGTGGCAAGCTCCAAACTTTTGAACTAGTGTATCAAAGCAGTTAATAGATAATGGCGGTAACCGAGTAAACCAACTTAAGGCTGCTCCTTTCAAGGTTGTTGGAAACACTCGGCACAAAATGACATCATTCCATGTATACAAACTTATCTGTGTTGTATAAACTGTTATATGCTCATTAGGATCCGTACTTCGATCATATTTTTCCATGGTTACATTCTTCCAACTTTTAGGTAGTGGAGTTTCTATAATGACTTCAGAAAATGATGTATTCTTATAGACGTCCTGACAAACATGCCAGAGGTTTCTGTTAATTTTCTTCTTGTAACTTCACAACTTTCTTCATTATATGTACTCTGATGGATACGTGCTCTTGGTTGAACAGTTTCAAATGATATGTTTAAAACTATTTCTTCATTTAACTTTCTCCTAATATACGCATCCTCCACTCTCAACATGCTCTACTCCTCTTCATTACTCTTCTTTAGCGTTACAAACTCTTCTTGCAATTGCATTAACATAGCCATCAACATGACATTCTAATTATCTCCTTGTTCCCTTGGTTGATCTCCTCTTCTACTCGTCATTCCTCACCTTTTTTAGCTAACTTGCTTCTTGGCTCCGTGGTGGGTGCCAAAATGTTCTTACAAGGCCTTAAAACAATTAACTTCGTCTCCTCTGGACTTCTCGGCTTCACAATCTATTGACTCGGGCTTGGGCTTTCGACTACACTGTCCACTGATTTGGGATTGGGCTTGGATGTAGGTTATGGATTCTCACTTGTTGGACTGGATCAACTTGGACTCTCGCCTTCTGGACTCAAGGTCACTTCTCGGACAGGTGTGTACCTGCAAAGAGCTCTAATAACAAAATCATAATCAATTTTGATTGATTATCAGATAAAATTCACTTTGTTTAACTCTTGAGTTGATCACCTATTTATAGTACTCACTTATTGGACTTTAGACCCAATTAGGTTTTTACTCTTCGTATCTTACATTTATTAAATATATTGTACATATTTGGACCCATTTAATGGATTTTACTACAGTATTTTATTATTTTATTATTTAATTATTTATTTATTGTTGGTCTTTCAACCTTTCGGTCATTCAACCTAGATAGGACCCAGATAGGACAGTAATATTATAATAAATTCAATTACTAGAGTAAAATTGGGAACAAATTAAATAACATAATATTCATACTTTTTCATTGAAATTCATAAAGCACAATGTCAATCCTCGAGGTACATATTGCAATGGCAAAATTGAATTGTAGTACACCCACTCTGACTCATATTTGGGAATTTGCAGAAGTCTAGATGCTTTGATATACAAGGCTTTCTTACATCCAGAACGATCTAGAACTCTGCCAAACTTCTTTGCTCTGGATAGTCATCACTAAAGTAGAGTGGCATCGCACTTTTTGGCAACCAAAGTGAATAGTGTAGCTTAAAAACACGAACACAACTTACTCAGAAAGTTGGAAGACTAAACAGACTGTCTTAACAAAACAAAGAGTTAAAAACTGAGTTTAACTCATATGTATTTACAATTTCTGGTCAGTAATAACACCTAACAGCTAACAGTCAGTGCTTCCGTATGTATCTACCTGTTTACCTCTTTCTGTTCCAAAACTTATAATAAAGCTTCTTCTTAAAGTTCAAGTTATATTGAATATCAATTTTACACCTCTACCCAACTACAACCAGGAATTTTCTCCAACCCTTTCTGTTTCATGGCTACCCTAATGTTATTGGCATCCTTCCAAGAAGCACAGGTGGAAAAAACATTAGCAGTGAGCACATAGTTAGCTCCCAACTCAGACTCCAGTTTAGACAGAAAATCAACATCCAAGCTAGGAACCCACCCGTGATTCCTGCAAGCCGCCAAAAAACTCCTCAAGATAACATCATTGGGTTCCATAGGCATGCCCTTGATGATATCATAAGCCTCTTGAATCAAGCCAGATCTTCCTAGCAAGTCAACCATGCATCCATAGTGCTCAACACTCGGTTTTATGCCATACATTCTCACCATCCGATCAAAATACCTTCTCGCCTCACAAACGAGTCCCATGTGGCTGCAGGCCGAGAGAATCACAGCAAAAGCCAAACTATCCGGTTCCAGCCCCATATCCTCCATATGGTTAAACAAAGAGATAACATCTTTTTGTCGCCCATGATCCGCAAGAACCGACATCATGACAGTGCAAGACTGCAAATTCTTGTCACCCATTGAATTGAAGACGACAACAGCCTCGTCAATTCTTCCACACTTAGCATACATGTCAAACAAAGCTGTTCCCAATGCAACATTCATTTCCAAGTGACTCCTTATAACGTAGGAATGAATGGACTCGCCAGCACTGACATCAAGCATTTTAGTACAAGCAGAAAGCAAGCTCACCAAAGTGACAGAGTTTGGTTTTTCATTCGTTAGCCCCATCTGATGAAAGACACGAAAAGCATCCAAGGGGGAGTTGCAAGCAACGTAAGCAGCAATCATGGAGCTCCAGGTCACAACATCTTTATCAGTAATTTCTTCAAACACCTTGCGCGCGGACCTTAGAGCATGGCAATCAGCATACATGTTCAAAAGGGCATTGCCCACATAGCGATCGGAGCGGAATCCAGTCTTGAAGATGAGAGAATGGAGGGTCCCACCGAGGGGGATGCAGGAAGAGCGAGCGCATGCTTTGAGGAGAAAAGGGTAGGTGAAGCAGTCCGGGTTAAGGGGAGAGGTTTGGAGGAGGCGGAAGAGAGAGAAGGAGTAGTGAGGGTTGGGGGTGGAGGCGAAGGCTCTGATGAGGGTGTTCCAGGCGAAGAGGGGTGGGAGGGTGGGGAGGGAGTGGAAGAAAGTGGTGGCAAAAGGGAGGGAGATGGTGGAGGCTGATAAGAGGAGTTGGGAGATGAAAAAAGGGTGGTGGTTGAGGGAGGTTTTGAGGAAGAGGGAGTGGAGTTGGAGGAGATGAGAAAGGGTTTTGGATCGGTGGATGAGGGTAATGGCGCCCTCAGATACCCGCACTCTCATCTGTTTCAGATTCCTACACCACCACTTTCAACATTGCACCACTTTCACCATTGCAATCTAAGGCTCTGTTACTTTGAAGCAATGGATTTGCAGATATGGATATATGTGAAGGAAAACATAAAAAGCATAATAATTGAAGAATTGTGACTGTCATATTTCTCCATATAATTCAAAAGATACAAAAAAAAAACGTTTAAAATCAATTAAAATGAGAACAGATAAATATAATATAATATTTACTATATAATTGATTATGTGGTGAATATTATATTATATCTATAAATATTATATATTACATTTTCTTATCATAAATAAATATTGTTAATTATATAATATAATTTAATAAAAAATATATAAATTTTCTTATTGTTATTATCGTTAAAATAATAATAAAATTATAAAATAATAATAAGATAATTATAAATATAAAATAACATAAATAATAAAGAACAATAATAAAATTAAAAATAGTAATAATAATAAAATTAAAAAAATATAGTAATAAAATTATATTTTATTATTTAATTGAAATTAATTTATATATTGTTTCTGATTCTCTTATGACTGAAGAGCTTATGTTAATTCTTGTAATTTGAATTTCTATTTTTGATAAATATCATGAGACATTAAATTACATGCAAATGAAGTTATGTTGACGTGAGTATAATATTGTTTTCTAAAAATAATATGTGAAAGTTTTTAATCAATTTGATATATCTTGGGGATAAAATAAAAAAAGGAGGTGCATTAATTATAAAATTCTAAATTAAGAGAAAAAATCCATGAGGCAACGAGAATTTTGTGGAAGTAGAGAGTATAAGGGCTTCCTATTTTATATAGGGAAATATTTCCCAAAAATAGATTTTTTCTCACAAGAGCTTTTTTCTCCCCTAATTTAGAAGTTAATAACTAATGCACATCCTTTTTCCTTTCTATCCCCACAATATACCAAACTGAATTGCAAACTTTCTCATATTATTCTCAAAAAACAACATCATACTCCCTTTAGGAGGTATCATTTTGATGCAATTCAATGTCGCATGGCGTTTGTTAACCATGGAAACACAAATAGAAGAGATCAAGACCGCACACTCATTGAGAATCCCCAGAAGCTCTTCCATCAAAAGAGAATCAGAAATCTTTGACAATTTACAATACACAAGCCTGAAGGACATAATTTGTAACTCACCATCAAGTTTGTATGAGGGAAATGACTTCGATTCAACCATTGCTATCAGAAACGAGTTGGTCAAACGTGCAGCTTCGGTTTATCTGCAATCTACAGCGTTGTTGGTGACCAGAAATCAAAACTGTTTTGTCTCTTTCTGGGAAAGGCTCAAGAACAAGACACGATTGAGGCTTTCAACTCCAAACCCATTCAGGGCTTGTCTTTGGCCAATTTGTCAATTTCTCAATCAGGTGGTGGGCAATATTTGTTCGTTTTCGTGACATGAAATAAGTATTTTAGGTCAATATCATCCTCCTTTTAAGCTTTCATCTATATAATATAACTTCTTTCCTTTTTGTAATTTGTATATAAATATATATATCTAGCACACTTGTGAGACATATTCAAGCTTTTTAGTTGTAATTTCTCTTTCTTTTCACCTAGATTGCTTTAAAGCTAAATTTTTTACCAGCAAATTCATGTCTATTTTTCTTCTTTACAAAGAACGAGGAACTAAATTAAAAAATAAATATATTTATTCCTTGCATGTCTTTCATAACTATTGAAACCTTCACGTTTCCACTATCTCCGACCATTTCTCCACCATCGCTCGCCATGTTTCCACCGTTGTGCACCACCGCATCTCCACAAATTGCAGAAAAAAAGAAAGTATAAAAGAGGAACACGAAGGTTGAGTTATTTTACTTTTACATGTTTTAGGAGTGTCCTTCTTTCGAGCATAGTAATATTACATTATATTGCATAATGAAACTTCACACACGTTCTTGCTCTTACTTTTAGGCATACTATTATTATATTACCCCTTTTTTCACATTTAACTTCACACACCTTCATCTTCTTCTAAGTATATTATTATTTTTTTAATTTTTTTTATAAACTTCACACTTTTAATCACAGTAGATACCTGCGCTATTTTATGAAAAATATTATTATTATTACTATTATTATTATTATATTGTGTTTGATTTCTTTTAAGTATATTATATTGTATTTTTTTCTTTAGTTTTAATCACATTGTTTTATTTGAAACACGAACATGAAATTGTGTTCCTATCTTTTAATTTGAATCAGCTTTTTTAACGCAAATTAAACCCTTACTTAAGTCACAATATTAAAAAGATAAATTAAACTCCAATTTAGAAAAATAATAATTAAATCTTAATAATAATCACAAAACTCTATCTTTTATATTAATATTAAAAATAATATATTAAATTTTGAATAGCATAATAAGTTAATATTATTTAAAAAATATGTAATATTTTATACTATAAATATTTTTTATTTGAGGCAATTTTAGTTTCTTTATGTTATAGAAAAATAAAATGAATATAACTAATCAAACTATAGAGCAAGAAAATAAAATAAACCTCTTCGCAAATATGTTTCAAATTTAAGAAAAGCTTTCATCGGTGGAAATAATATGATCAAGTTTGTGTGATTTTCTATTCAATTGATCTTATAGTAAAAACTTATTTTTTTAAAATCTATTAGAGGAAGAGTTAAAATTTGTGTTAGATAAAAAGTTCAACAAATCAATTGTTTGATTTTGATTGTGTTTAAACAACAAAGTATAAAACATTATTTTATAAGTATTAGGTCTCGTTAGATGCAAGTGTCTTATTTAGCCTGATATGTGTAAACATACTTCTCTTCGTCTGATATGCTTTTGCTTGAAGAGATGCAAACATGTATACTTCATCTAATAAGTTTTTGCTTGAATAGACAAAAAACATATTTAGACTGGCATACGCAAATCTTAAACATTTCATGGTAGGAAAATTCTAACATCCATAATTTCGTTTAAGTGTTAAAAATGACTAAGTATAAAGCATTGTCATACTTCTTTTATAAGAATATAATATACATTATGCAACAAATTATGTAAGACGCAAGTGTTTTGTCTAACAAACGATATAACACTATGTTTGATAAGCATATGATATGTTCAAACAATGCACTTGAAATTAAGTTAACCTTGTACCACACAAACACACACACATATATATGCATGTATGCTCATTATATGTTGTAGGGGATGTCTCTTACTTTCATCTACCAAGAAAATATGTTCAAACACAAGTCACATTAATGATTTTTTTGGATGAAGAGCTAAAGTTATTTGTCTTCAACAACTCTTTGACGCTAGCATTATGATCTTTAAAAATACTATATGCTTTGTACAACTATATTTAAACAAAATGAAGTAAAGACGCATTATCCAAAAAGCGATAAGTACATCCAAGTATTGGGTTGTTACATAAAAAATGAAAAGAGCAATTAATGTTGCATGGAGTGTTCATTTCAAACAAGCTCATATCAAATGCAAGAAAAATATTCAAGTAAATTGAAACTTCCCAACAACCAAAAAAGGATTTGCAACGGTTATAAACTCCAATTCCTATTTAAAGTCATTCACCAAAAAAAAAAAAAAAAGAGTACGTTACATAGTGCTAAAACACCATCCATATTTTGTGTGCTCCTAAAAGCTTCATAGAGAACATTATTGTTAGAATGTGTGACCAAAACAAGAGGAGGTGAATTGTTTTCACAAGATTTTCGCAAAGATTAGAAGTAGAGTGAGAAGTTCTGATAAATTTGATTTTCCGTTCAATTGGATAAAATTTGTTCTCAAAATAACTAATTTTTATACCAGAAAACAAGGAAGAAATTGCAAAGCAATGTATAAGAGTAGGGAGAGTAGGGAAAGAGAGATTCACACACAAAGGTTTATATTGGTTCACTCTTAACCAAGAACTACATCCAGTCCTCATCTAACCATTGAGAATTCACTATGCAATCAAAACTAGATTACAAAACACACTAAGAATATTGATCTTGAACCCCTCAAGAACACAACACTTCTTAGCCAAAACCACACCAAGAATGTTGATCTTCAACCCCTCAAGAACACACAACACTCTTGATAAAAAAAACACAGTGTACAAAAACCCTTTCTGAAAGTGACTTCCACACAATTACAGTATTCAAAGAAGGAAATAGAATACACTTGAGATTTTCAAAGCAGTAGAACAAAGAATAGAAAACCATGATCCTAGTTCACACACAAGCAATGATCCAAAAGCTCTTGATCTTCTCTTGAAAACGTTTTTAATAAACTTTCTTTCTTGTTCTTTTCAAATGATCACAAATCAGTCTTTATATATACTCAAAGAAGTGGTTGGAACTGTTAGATCATTAATAAAAAGCAGTTAGAAACATTTAAAAATAGTTTCGAATTTATAACAAAATTCTGTTAGAAAACAACTGATTGATTTATTTTTCTATTAAGGATTTCACATAAAAACAACCAGTTGTTTTAACGAAATAGCTGATTGTTTTTGCCTTACAAAAAAAAACAAAAGAAAGAAAAGCTTTTTCAAAACCTTTGAAAAACACTATGTACCGATCAACCAGTTGTTTCGACAAATCAACTGGATAAAAAAACTAGTTGTAGTCACAAGACCTTGAACAACGACTTTTCAACTAATTGAAAGCTCGAAACAACTGACTAAAAATTCACAGCTTTTGAGAAAACACTTCCTTTAAAAGAGTAAAGAGTTAAGTGAGCTTGAATCAATACTAGATGTCAATTGACAATTCAAAAACTACTAACATCACACACAAACACAACAATAGATTTTTCAAGTCTTCAAAGCAGATTTGAAAGCATCAAAGCACCTTGTTCAATAATATCCTTCTATTTGATGAAGACAAATTCCTAGTTGTTTGTGTTGTAGACTTTAAACTTAAGAGATCCTGCAAAACATAAAATATACCATGCAATCTACACATTGCAAGTATAGAAGGATAGCCAAACAAATTTATAAACCAATTTCATAGTTTCTGCATAGCCAACCATTGTAGCAGAAAACCAGAAACTTTAAAATTGTTTTAAAGTGCAGAGTGCAGCAGCAAAATTTTAAAGCTTACAATCAAAGCAAACTAGATAAATTATCCCTCTATTTGTCTTCACAAATAGACAAAGAGAAGTCCAAATTCCTTTCATAAAAACAAAAAAACTGGAAAATGCATTATGCTTTTGTTCATACCTTTACAAAGAGAATCCCAATAGATTCAACCAAAAGAATATTTTGAGATGTTCATTTGGTCATATGAGACACTTACATAAGTTGATAAGTGGAGGCACACATAGTTTCTTTATTCTTGAAGTTTTTTCCCTTGAGCAGTCATTCTTCGAACCCAAGGTGATTCTTGGCTGCCAAGGATCCCTGCAAGAAAAGGTTAAGAAGCAAGATTTGGTCTCCTTATGAATGTGTGGATCCAATGATATTAGTAGGAATCCATTTTAAAAGACCTTTAGGAACAACAAACCTTCTTACTCGACAGAATTTAGCCGAATTTAGGAAGATCTCCTAAAGTGACTCAAGAACAAGTAGAGTGTTAACTTTGTTAGCATTTAATTACTCATTCAAAAGTGAAAAATACATGGAGAAAAGGGTCTTATTTATAGTTAGAGAGGCAGACCAAGGAGGAAAGAATCAATAGAAAAATTTAAATTTGAATTCCTTTTATTCTAAGCACATGAAGTGGATTAAGTGACACTTGTCCACTCATGCATTCCACATTTGAGCATACACTCTAAAGCAAGAAGTATGGATGCACTTCTAACCCTAACTTGGACATCTTAGGGTTTCTCTTGGGCTTGTGTGAGCCCAATTGAACCCTAATAAGACTTCTCTAAACTTAATCTAACCTTACTCTACTCAAGGCCCATATATAAGTCCAAAAAACCTACACTACTTGGCCCAAATACAAGGCCCAAATGTCCTACATTACTTGGCTCAATACAAGGTCCAACATATCCTACCTACAAATTATTACATGCTAAGGTTTGATCCATGATGATAATAGTTTAGGCCTATTGATGTTAATCGAGGTCCAATCTTTTTGAGTCCTTCGAACCATAACCCTAGTTGTTGTCTTCTGGATTAGAGCTCTTCATTCATCTACTTTGTGCGTTATCATACCCTAGAATTGACCTCTTCAAAGATGATCTTTGGTCCAATAAGGATGACAATGTTGTACCTCACACACCTGTGGAAGATCTTGCATTTCTTCTAGCACGTTTTTTCTAAATCCTACATAAAATCCTTTTTCATGCTTTTGTTAATTTTGTATCTATTTGTTCATCTCCAATTCTTCTTTTCTCCTTTTTCTCAACCAAAATCACCACACCTATCAACATATACATCCTCAAACCAAAACTTTCATCCATCCGAAAGAAGAAAAACACATAAATGGTGGTGACATTGTGTTCTTTGGAAGATTGGTTGGGGCCAATGGAGTCTATCTTGGAATAAAGGTAGGATTTTTGTGGGTTTAGGTTATTGTGGTTGGCTTGATTTTTTTTGTGAACCGCTTTGTCGGTTTCTTTTGATTTTGTTTTGGTGGAGTTAGTAATTTTTCTTTTCTTGTGATGAACCTATAGAGAAACATTCACAAACACAATGGATGCCACCATAATGAACATGTATGCCACCCAAATGGGTTTGGGTAATTACCCCAACTACCTTTATTCGACACCACCACAACATTGAAGACCTTTTTCCTGCCATTTGAGTACAACTCTCTCCTTCAAAAACTCGTTGTCTTGGAATCCGACAACAACATTCTCCCACAACAACTTTGTTTTTGTTCCCAAAAAATGTTCCAGAGATTCCATCTACGACAATGATTTCTATTTCGATTCCTACCCTCAAAAGAAAACTAATTCTTTCTCCTTCATCTATTGTATAGTTTTGTAAAAAAAATTGGATAATGAGTGAACACAACTGTGAAGACATAAAAATATTGTAATATAATTCAAAATTTGGCTCAAAATTTGAAATGTGAATCAATGTGAGGTGCAAATGTTGTTTTTTTTTCATCCGCAGAGTCTTCAACAACATTATGTTAAACACCGTTCCAAAAAGCACAAACTCCTATAGATATTGTGAAATAAAAATCAACTTTAAATATCAGTTTTACACTATTTTGGCAACCTCAAAAGAACCTATGGTTTGAGACAAAGACACCATGTTTAGGTCTGCTAAGAAAAAATTTAAATTTCAAGTCGATTCTGCAAAAGGTATATCTTACCTTTACAAAAAGAAAAGGAAGAAAAGGTGCACACACTTGGTGGTTTGCTCCAAGAGTGACTTGTCCTTCTCATAATGTGCCACATGTCGTTTCCACAATGAGTCATATCGTGTTTTTCTTTTATACTTCTAGTAAATTTTGTTTTTATTTTTTTTTCCTGGAAATTTCCAATGTTTATACGTGACAAAAGTTTCCCTAAACTCCATTTGTATTATTTATAGATATATTAAAAAAAATAATAAAAAATGCTATTTTATTTTCTCTAAAAGTGATATCTCTATTTTTTTTATTTATCCATATATTTTGATCATCAAAGCTGGAAGATTTTAAGTTGAAACAACTTCTTTAAATATGAAAATATTATTTTTTGTTGTTGAAATCTTTGAAAGAATGATCCAATTAAGTTATGATATATACTAATATATTCATAAAATTTGAGAAAACAATTTACTACTAAATTATAATATAGAATCAATCTTCATTGAACGGTACAAGAAAAATTGAAAAAGAATGCTTATGTGTGGTAAAATAGGTCAGTTTGATCCATTTTGGTCCTATATTGATATGCCAAAAGTGGGACAGAGTGGTTTGTCCCATCAAGGTTATACAAAATAAAATTTGTAACTCGTCTCGCCATAGAGTGGGTTGGTGAGATGTCCCGACACATTTTAATTTTTTTTTTGAATTTTTTGTTTGTTTTGGATCTATTTATTTGGTTGTAGTCATTAATATAACTTTTGGACATAAAAATATGAGAAAAAACAATAAAATTGAATCAGACTTTAATATTCTAATCAAAGAAGATTTAATGCCTAACAAAACAAAATAAATATCAACAACATTTCAATGAATCAAATGATGTATACAAAAATTAATGTAACTAAAGTTTTATATAAAATATTGACTACGACTAATTTTAATTAAAAAAACATGTGTTAAAAATAAAGAAAGATGAATAGACGAGCTGTCTCGATCTGTTCTTGATTGGGTTAGCGAGTTAAGTAGACCAAGTCAATAAGATTCTTTTGAACCCTGACTTTTATATAATACTTATGCTATTAATTCATAATAAATTAAGTATTAATTATAATTATTATTTTTTAATATTATTACTATTTTTTTAAACGATAAATATGTTTTTATAAAAGCTTATATTATTTATAAGAAATATAACTAGTCAAATCGACACGTGTGTGGCTGTACATAATTTTTTTTTGTACTTATAACTTGACTAAAATCATGTATGATAATAATAATCAATATAAAACTAAGAATTTACAAAATAAAAGTATTTTGAATATAAAGGAAGCGCATACATTGTCGAGGAGGAAATATACTAGAAGAACGTTACAATTCATAAATATATTAAAAGAAAAGAAACTAAATTGTATAACCAGAAACCGGAATATCTAATTAGGGTTCTGAGGCTGAGAACCCTGGATTGCTCGAAGTGTTGTGCTACGTTCCTCTCTCTGGCGTTAGGGTTTCGAGTGCTCTTGTTCTCTCTAGAAGCAGGTATATTCAAAATCTTCGGTTTCACACATCCACCTTATATGCCACTCCTTCTGCATCGTGTCGCACTGGTAGCGTTTTCAAGATTTTAATTTATCAATCTATTCCTTTGGTTGCAGTCAAAGTATGGCT
>Ga0123342_1006662_pt1 | contig 15841 bp, 8 predicted proteins | sample Turbeawhitnodule_FD_89960 | JGI IMG/M metagenome (GOLD analysis project Ga0123342, IMG submission 89960) | Root nodule microbial communities of legume samples collected from Mexico - Turtle bean Mexico white nodule | ecosystem: Host-associated > Plants > Roots > Nodule | place: Mexico: Nepantla... | reverse complement strand
GGCAATCCTATAAATACGGTGCTCAAGCCAGAGAAAGGTACGTTTTCATTCACTTACTAAACCACACTTAGAATCTCATACTTACTTGAGCGTCGGAGTGCCTTCGCAGGTACCCTCCCCCGCTCGACCGAAGGAGACACCAAGAAGGAGCGACCGACCGAAAGAGAAGAAGACCGACACGTCAGCAACTATACTACATCAACCGACCGTGCCTGGGCCCGTCTCTCCACTCAGGTACACTTTTCAATTTTGCATTGGCCATGTTTTTTTTTAAAGAAAATTATTATTCGTCCTTAGGTAAGTTATTAGTATTCAACGTTATGGTCGAGAACATCTTGGTGTACTAGGTATAGAGACATTCCAGATTCAAGAATATTCAAACGAGAATCTTTGCAATAAGATTTATCTAAATATATCATAATTATCTTGATATTGTGTTTTTGACTTTATACAAGACAATATCGAACTTAAGAGGACTCAAAGAAGAAGTGTTTACATATTATGTGTGAACTTATAAGTTAACTTATTTTGACATAGAGTGGATATGTCCTGAGTCATAAAGTTGAATACTACTCAATTACCTGAGAATGAATAATAAATTAATTAGAAAAATATAACAATATAATTAATCTAATTAATTAAAAAGATAATTAATAATAATGAATCCTATTAATTCATATGCATATACACTAAGTACACTATATTTTTATAAATCGATATCGATGTACATTTGGTAAGAGATCTTTTTGAAGCAACATTTATTATTCATTGAACTTGTATGACGAAAAAGTCGAAAAGTCGATAAACAATTTGTCAAGTGGAAAAGCACATGTGTTATCATAAGTAAATGACACATAAATACAATAACTGAATTAATCAAATATTAAGGACATAATTATAAGATAAAAATATAATTAAGGAAAAATAAATAAAAGAATTTAATCTAAAGTAATAGGTTAAAATAGGCTTATTAGTGAGAAGTATAAATATGTAGGACATTTAATTTAGTAGTTAGATTTTAATGAATGATTAATAAACAAACACTTAATTCTTGCAGGTATCATATCTAATATTTGAATAATATTTGTTATATCGAGAAGTGATTCAAATATTACAAGCTATCGAAAAGTGTAACTTATGGAAAGCAATAGGATTGATTAAAAGTGAAGTGAAAATGAGAAGAAAGAAGAAGTATTAAGGTAAGGTGTTGAAGAAGAAGTTCAACGGAGTAGATTGTGAAGTACACTCAATTAATATAAAATGTGAGAGTACATTTTAGAGATACTTCCGAACTTATTTTGACTAATCTCAACATAAACAAATCCATTTATTAAAGAAGGGACTAGATAGAAAAGGAAGACCCCTCATGGCATTGTAGAAACATCTTAAAGTTTTAATTTATAATTTATTGTTTCTTTAACATCTAGTTTTTAAAATTTGTAATTATCTATAACGTTATTATTTTTAAGAATGATATATCTGGGGGAAAACTGCTGCAAACATCTTCTTAACTAAATGCACATAACATCCATCTAATCCGTTTTTAATGGAGAAAGCGTTAAGTCTGCGAAGGAGACAATAATCCAAAGAGAAACATCCAAAGAGAAATAATGGGAGATTTGACAGCAGCTAGTAATTTTGTGGTTGTCGGAGTGGACCATGAAGCACACGAAGGCCACGTGATGGCATATGGGCAAGACATAGTTTTAAGGAAAAGTGGAGTTTTTGTGTCTGATATGGTTTCAAGCAAATGTCCTGTCCTTCTAGTAACTGTCATTGCCCAAGGAATCATGGGCCAATCTACTGTCATTGCCAAACAATATTACCATTCTGTGAATGAACGAAATAGGAGATACCAAAAATATTCTAGATCGTCAACTCATCATAATCATCACATATTTTGTTAATTAATAAACCCATTCACAAATTTAAATATAATTTTTTTTTATATTAATACTTGGGAAAACGAGATTATAAAATAACTAACCATACTAACAAACTTATATTTTTAATCATTTAACTTGTTTCACAAATTTTAATAAATTGATCAGTCTTACACCTCCAATCTAACTCATTATATTTTATATTTATAAAATATTTTTTTAATAATATGTAAAATAATATTTTTTAATTAATTTTTATCACTCGACCATCCTTATATCATTATATATAGTATCATTCATTCTCTTCGTAGTTATGGTATAACAATCAACAAACATACATGGAAGTATATATATCATATCTTATCACATACTTATAATAATGAATAATATCAATTGATACATTGTCAACAATAGGTATAGATATTGAATCCTTAGTCACATTGTATTGTACATAGTTGTTATACAATGTTTTTGAAATACACATCTATGTTAAGCATGTCCCATTAAAGATTTCGAACAATGTACTTCATGCACCTAGTTATCTAAACGTAATGCATAAATCTTATTAAACTTGTCACTATCTTATGCATTAATTTATGTGATTTGAGTGAAATCATTTTTTTTTATGAGTTAAAATGCTTAAATTCTTGAAACTCTCTTTAAAATATTAAAATAATTTTAATTTTGTTGTGTTATAAGAAAATATCTTTGAGGAGGCAACAAGATAAACTTATTATTCTTGATTTGGGCAAGCAGTCCATTTCTTACTAAAAAATCAATATTTTTTTTCCTTTTTCTCTGTTGAGTATTTAGTAAAAGGGGATATTGGTGACCTAGAATTTGAATTTTTGGAACTTGTGATGTTTAGTGTGAATTCCTAGAAGGATATAAAGAAAAATTTGTTTGTAGTTCAACACTAGGTCATGAGTTCTTGTCTCCCTCTCTGGAGCTCTCCTTCTCCTACACTTCTTTGATCTCAAAATCAAAATCTTTTAATTTACAAGTCTGTTTTGAATTTAAGATATATTTGTCTATTTGAACTTTAAACTTTAAATGACAGATGAATATGTTAAATTGACTTTTGAGATTATTTATATTTTATTTAAATATTTTAAAATAATTACTTAGTATTTGTATTTTATATATATATATATATATATATTAATATAATATTTAACATTACCATATAAAACACGTCCAATACCTCCCTGGTAATTCATCTCACATAATATATATATATATATATATATATATATATATATTTTATCAGCAATAAAAAATAAATAAATGAAAATTACTTTAGTGGTGGTTCAACCCTTATACAGAAAAAACACCTTAACGATCTCCTAATTAAGACACCTACCAGAGTGACCCAAATACAACAATGAAAAACACCTCAGGGCATTAAGGAACTAATCTCATACATGCCAGAGGATTCAAAACCCAATCAGAATAAGAGAAAGAAATATATCGGGACTTTGCATGGAGCCAAGACCAAACCTTCATTTGCACCAAAGCGAACACTTCAGATGCATCTACCACTCCCCTATTGAAAATGACACAATTCATGTGTTTCCAGATTTCACTCACAACACTAACCCAAATTGCACCCCAAACATCATTAACCGAATCTAAAGTCTGACTCATCCTGAATTGTAAGAAATTTGACATAGGATCCTTGTGGATTACGTGCGACACTCCAAGCCACCCAAAGCAGAGACTCCAAACACGTCAGGCAATACTGCAAACAAAAAACAGATGACTGGAAAACTCTTTCTCCTTCCCACACAAACTGCACAAAGAATTTTCAACCACCACCCTACGCCTTTCCAAATTAACCCTAGTAGCAATCTTATTTTCCAACACCCTCCAAGCAGTGAGCAGAGTAGAAGGCAAGACTTTACACCTCCACAACACACTAAAAACTAGAGAAAACTCCCCATCATAAACCCTCCTTACCTGATCATAGGCATAATTAATTGTAAATGTTTGAGGCCCCCAACTTTCCAAACCCAACTATAAACCTCTCTAAATACCAACTTCACCTCATGCAACAGCTGAAACAACTGATCCACCATAAACTTCTCCCAGTTGAAAAAGGGTCTACGTCAGACAAGATGTCAGACGCAATTACCGTTAGACCAAATCCCAAGCTCAGCCACCTTTGCATTTTTGGCCAAGCTAAGAGAGAACAGTCTTGGGAATACTCCTTTCAACGCCCCACAACTCAACCAACTATCCTCTCAAAAAGAAATAACCTTTCCATCCCCAACTTTCCACTTAAAACCATCCTCAAAACTTCTTCCTTATCCTTCTGAAGCTCACACCTCCTTCAAATCTTTCCACCAAAGGGAGCCCCTACTAATATTTCCATCCTCTCTCAAGCTTCTCCAATTGCCATATTTAGAATCACATAAAATTGAATTCAATTTCCGATTTTGACAAATATGTTTGTATCCCATAAATAAGTGATCCAACTTTCAAATCTTCTATTGAGTTTAATGTGTGCTACAGATATGGTATAAACATGTGAAATATATTTTATAAACTACTTTAATCACTTATAATGCGGATATTGAATAATTTTATATAACAAATATATTTTTCGTTTGTTTATTCCTAATTTTTTCTTTTATGGTGTCATAGATTAGGACGGACGCGGATTGACCTACCATAAGTAGACAAATTGAAAGTTTTAATAAGCTTTTTTTCTTATTTATTTATTTATTTATAATTTTGTTTTTTTAATTATATATAATTAATATGTGAAAAAATAATGTGTGAGCATTAAATAATTAATGATTTAAATTAAAATATTATAACATATTTATATTTTAAATAATACAATAAAAATATTAAGTTTTTAGTTTTAATTTAAAAAAAGTGATTCTTTTTATCTGTCAAATAACAAACAATACGACATATATTACTGAGTTAAATGAATTTAATACTTGCTCGTGCGTTGAAAAGAACAGTGTTATTGTGAGCCGCAAAATGCAATGTAAGATCTTTAATTAGTGGCTAAAATTGTCCTGAATGTTGAGTACGTAGCCAAAAGAAAAACATAGCATTCCTTAAAAAAACAAAGCAGCCTCTGTCAGCCAGCAATGCCTCCAACACACAAGGAATTATTGCATTTTGCTGTTGCTTTTTTTTAGTCAACTTTTTTCTGTTGATAAATTTTTTGTTATTCTCCTGTGGTACTACTAAATCATTATTGGAAATTAGGTAATACACCTCTCTAAGTACGATGATCTCACTAATCAAGTTCATCAAGGTAAGCCTATTAGAATAATATAAATAGCGCATATTTCAAGAAACAAGGTACGTTATTAATTATGGTACACCTCCGAGTGTTGAACGTCCTTTGTTGACTTGAGCGTCAGACTGCTTTCTGCAGGTACCTCCCATTCAGCATTCTCCGCAGAGACTGAGTAATCAGGCGACCGAGACCTAAAAGAGTAGCTAGAGGAAGACTGAAGGAATAGATTGAAGTGTAAGCTGACTGACCGACAAGAGAGAAAAAAACGAAACCGGTCAATAGTTCTCTAGGTCTCATCTCTCTAACAAAAAAAAATACAATTAAAAAATTAATCTTTTATGGAAGACTTGATTAATTGTCCTTTCTTAATAGTTAAGTTTTATATATCAGATAATTAAAAGCCTGTGATAATCATATACATAATTTACAAGTTCTTAAGACCCTATCTTAAAAAAATTCTTAAGAACCATATTTACCTAAATTTTTAGATAAAGAATATTACAAAAATTGGTTGGTGGTCCTGCACTATATATATATATATATATCCTTTGACAGAAACATGTATATATATAGCGTTTCCAGCTTAGTTTTCCTGGAGAAGAAAACATATTCCCCATTTGTTTTCTGGAGTTTCCTTCTACCTTAAAAAATGTCTGGGGTTTGGGTATTCAAGAAAGATGGGTTTCGTTTAATGGAAAATCGTCAAGCAGAGAGATGTAGTTTAAACAAGAAGGTGTTGGTTTACTTGGCAAGTGGTGAAGTGGTGTCTTCGTACAGTTCATTGGAGGAAATCTTGAGTAATTTAGGGTGGGAGAGGTATTATGGAAGAGACCTTCAATTCTACCAATTTCACAAGCATTCTTCCACTGACCTAATTTCCCTTCCACTCAACTTCTCCAAGTTCTCCTCTGTCCATATGTATGATATAGTCATCAAGAACCCTAATGTCTTCCATGTAAGGGATAAGTGACCCTTTTTTATTCTTACAAACTACGTCTAATTTTCCTTTTATTCCTAACAATTCTACATATATGTAACATCATTTATAATATATAACATTGGTTAGTGTTGGTATGGTTATTTCTTTGCTAATTTGGTAGGCATTCTAATAGGAAAATGATGTAAAGTATTTCTGTATAAGGGTTGGACCACCCCTGAAGTGGTCCCTATTTATTTATTTATTTTATTGTTGATAAAAAAAATTATAATATATAACAAATTTATCTCAACAATTATTCAAATATAGTTTTTTAACAAATATAGTTCCTCAATAAATTGATTAATATTATATTTTTGTTTGGTTTTAAGAATTCTATTAATGTGCACTTTATCCCATGAATTTCGAATTACTTTACTCTTAATTTTAAGGAAGACTTTCGAGGGTTATCATCCAACTGTAATTTAGTGGATCGTGTCAAGATTATGTGAAGAATTTAAGAATTGTGATGTCTTTTAAATATTTCTGTTTATTTAATTTTATTATTTGTTCATAAAAAAAATCAGATGATATATTTATTAATTTCACATATACATCAACAACAATTTATAAACCATCTATTTATTTGCCTCGTTGAAACACGTAGGAACAAATCACCACGAAATAATATTTTGGATGCCAAAAACTCTATTTTTGTTTTTTTCTATGTTTTGCATAAATTTTTTAAAAACAGATTAAAACTAATTTGACAATTTTTTTAATTAAAATATTTTAAAAAATAAATACGCACGTATCACACACCCTTTACCTTTTGGTTACTCTTTGTTATTTGGTATATTTCCTAGACGGTAGATTAATAGATAGTGGCACGGAAAAAATATTGAAAATTATAAATAAATAATTTCAAAGCTTTAATATTTTAATATTAATACTTGTCAGGAAATACTATTATACAAATAAAATATAGTTTAAAAGTCTTTTCATAACATTTTTAATTATTATTAATTTTACGACCCTACAAAATTGATATATATAATAATATTCTATACCTATAAAGATTCTCCTCTGATATTTTTTATTTTTTTTTTAAATATTTAGTATAGGATGTTTTTGAAATAAAAGAGATGGAGGATGTTTTTTTTATATTTCAGTTATTTCTTATTTTTTTAAGTATTTACTAAATAACTAATTATTTTTATAATTAATTAAAAGTTATTTTTAAAAAAAAACTAAAATACTGATATTTTTCATAAAAAATAGTTATTAATTTTAAATTTTAAATGTGAAATAGTTTGTGAAACGTAATGATATAATTTATTAAACATGGAACAATTTTTTAAACGTGGGAGTGTTCTTACTATATAAAACAATTTTTTTTTTATATTTCTATCTCTATTAAAAATTATAATTTTTATCTTTTTTTATTATTTGGTTTAGTCGGCATTCTTTATTTAATTTTTTAAATGTTAAATATAATTATAAATGATAAAAATAAAAAATAAAAATACACAAACACTATTTTAATTTAATTAATATATTTAATTTAATTTTTAACATTAAATATCATTATATTTAAATAAAAAAATACGTTCTGTAGTAATAATAATAAATGTAACATTCTATCTTTTTCTATGCTTTTTATATTACTAATCATTATGAATTAACATATTTTTTTACAAAAAAGTAATCAATTGTATAATTTTGGAAAAAAATATAATATTTTTAATTCATCTGTCAATTATTTGTTGGAGGAAAGTGAAGGTCACGATTCACGTGAAGCGGATAGTACGTGGGCCATGGTCACTATCAGTTTGGGCTGTGCCACGTTTCAATGAGTCATATATGAAAACGAAATCTTTCTATTTTTTCTGGTTTTTAATGTAATTCATCTGTGTTCAAATTTAGCAAGTTTTTTAAATTTTTAATATTAATATATGATTTAGGATAATGTAATTGGATTAGTTAGTGTAATAATAATTTAGATGCACATTTTTATCATATTCAATTGAGAAATCTAATCTATCTAAAATAGAGTTACAAAATTATAAACCAAAAGAACACTAATTTTCATTTCACATTTTCATAAAGAGTGGGAATTTTTATTCTAATTTTCCAAATTTTCTTATCTGTATTTTTATTGTTAAAGACTTTGAAATTATTTTATTACGAAGTGGACTTTAAGCCTAACTCAATCCCATAAAACTGACTCATAGGGTTGAGGTTTGCACCCACCTATATACAATGAAAGACTCTAATCTCTAGTCGATGTGGGATCTCCAACACACCCCCTCACGCCGAGACTGCCAACTCGTGTGTGAGACTATATATTATGGGTGGTTCGATAGCGGTCCGATAGCAGGTGGCACGATAGGCCCAACAAATACTCAAAAACTCAAAATGACTCTGATACCATATTACCCCATACAACCGGCTAGTCATTTTTCTTTGTATATTACATCAATTAAAAAGTAACATAAATATAATTTTTATTTACGTGAACTAATAATATGTTTAATTATAATAACAGAATCGGGGTAATGAAATTAATTATATGTCGCATAATAAATAAGTATTATGCCGAATTACTATATCACGACATTTGAGAAGGAATGTTTGTTTTTTTATAAAATTAGGGAATGCACTTTTCAAATTAAAATGAAAAATAAATAAAAAAATAAACAAAGGATAGGGTATACGTTTATAAAATTTCCTAATTTCCACAATAATAACATATGCATTGTGATTTTTATTTATATTTAATATAAAACCGAAAAAAAACTTATAAAGAGTCAAATATAATTGACAAAGTAGTTAGAAAGCAAGTTAATAAAAGATATTTTAAGTAACGAAGGCTATAATTCTTTATTATTTTATATAATATATGAAGGAAACAAAGTTAAATTATTATTTTAAAAAAATAGACAAAAGAAAATTGAAATATATAAATAAAAAATGTGAATAAGCATATTTATTTTCACTTTATATTTGAAGAAAACTAAAAAGGATAAATAAAAAAGTGAACTACAATAAAAGAGAAAAATGTGAATAGACATATTACAATATTATTAGCATGAGCTTCCTACATATGCCATGTCTTCTCTCCATCGTAAAAATATGATATGTCTTCTCTCCATAAAAAAAGAAGAAGATAAAGAAATGTGATTTTCCAAATATTAACATAAAAATGTAAGGAATATTAACATTTTTTTATACGACATTATTAAAAGCAATTTTTTTTTATAGATAATATATCTGTTTCAAAATATTAATATTCAAAAAACAATACAGTACACTATGCTCAGATGATGATATTATTTAATGTTTTATTTTATTGAATTAACATCATGATTATTAACCAAAAGAAAAAAGAAAGAATAAGTGACTTCCTTTTATACCTCATAACATAAAACTAGGAAACGTGTTTTTTTAACTTTATACGATGGTGAATCCGTTTCAACTTAATTTGGCGTAAACTATGAATTTTGATGTTAGAAGAATAATAAGAATGAAGGAAATGTAAAATGTTTCAAAGTTAACCAATACTTTCAAAATAATGCAATAAATTGAGATTGATGGACTAAATTTCATATGAAATTCACTTTTAGTTGCGTTTAAAGACGTGACAAAATATTTGAACTGATAAGTAATAATTAGGAGTTATTTATTGTTGTTGTCATTGATGATGTTTTTTTGAAAACTATGTAAATTAATTTTATAATGTGACTCATATGAAATAGTTGTTTGGTTTTGGGTATAAATATGTTTTAATAAAATAAAAGACTCATTGGTTAATATATATATTATCTAATGAAAACTTAATCAGATAAAGATTGAGAAATAATAGAAATAGGGTTTTGTCTCTGCAAAGAAACTCACTCGTTAGCCATCAATATAGAGGGTGTGACAAGAACAATGATAGATTGAGAAAAGGAGATTAAAAAAACTACTCAAGTATGGACTCTCATGGATCAAAGTAAGTGTCTATCTCTATTATAATGGATATGATGTGTGAGAAACATAGTTGGTAAGTTAAGATGATGATGTGCATTATTGTTTATTACATTAAGCTTTTGATTTTACATGTGGTATTAGAGTCAATTTTATGATTCTCCATTAATAATGTTTTTCCCAATTTTATGAATCCTAATTTTAAAATTATGAATATTGTAAAGAAAATAATATCATTTGAGAATAATTTTGATGATTTAATTTATCCGTAATTCCTGATGCATTATGAAATGACTTCAAATTAAAATAATGAAATCTCAAGACTTCCGCTGCATCATAAATAATGAATTATTGTTTTACTTTAAATGTAAGATGAAAAGATTATGATAAATAAAAGTAAGGGCATAAATATATATTTTTTATGAATAATATTATTTATGAAATTATTTGTATGATAGATTTGTTAATCACCAAAGTAATCAAATATTTATGTTTTATTTAATTTCAAATTACTAATGAATTTTATTTCAATTAATGATATTATTTTTAAAATTATTTTTATGATAGATTTGTAATCACCAAAGTAATCGAGTCTTTATGTTTTATTTAATTCCAAATTACTGATAAATTTTATTTCAATTAATGATTGAGATTATTTATATGATAGATTTGTTAATCACTAAAGTGATCAAATCTTTATGTTTTATTTAATTACAAATGACTGATGAATTTTATTTCAATTAATAATATTATTTATGGAATTATTTGTATGATAGATTTGTAATCTCCAAAGTGATCAAATCTTTTTTATTTAATTACAAATTACTGATGAATTTTATTTCAATTAATGATATTATTTTTTGGAATTATTTGTATGATAGATTTGTAATCACAAAAGTGATCAAATCTTTATATTTTATTTATTTGAATAAATGTAAGTTATGTTTGCTCCATGTGTATCTCTTTATGTGTGAATGTCCATATGTAGAAAAAAAAAAAAGCTTGAAAAATGATTTTAAAAGGTTCTTACTTTACTTGTATTCTACTATCCACACCTATAATCTTATTACTCTTACTAAACCCAAATATAATAATTACTACTTCTAACTATTTTAAAACGAAACAATTATCAAGTAAATCCAAAGGCAAATTTTTCTTGCACCTCCATACCTTCTCCCTACACCTTCATTTTTTTGTAATTTCAACAATACCTTTCTGAGTATGGTGGAGAGTGTGGTGCCTTCTTCTTTATTTCAAGTGGTGATAGTTGCTTGTGGTGAGTGGTGGTGAATGTTGGTAGTTGAGGTAAGTTTTACCTACCAAATTATACAATCTCGAAGCCACAAAACTTATAAAAAAAATAGAGAGGTGTAAAAAAAGAAGTACAAAACTAAAAAAGATATTTTCATACTAGGAAATGTCGAATACAATGAATCTTCTCACCAACCCTCTCACACATGCTCAAATCATGGAATTGCTCTCTCAAACACTGCGACTTAACAATAATATAATTGTTGTCGCTGGAATTGAGGTATGGGGTGTGAATGATGTTATTTGAAAATGTGATGTTATCTTTTCTGTAGGGTTATTTAAATTTTTTAAAAAGGTTAAAACCGACTTTTCATAGTTAATATGAAGATGCAGGATGGAGGTATGGAGATTGAGGGAGAATTGTCACTCCAAATTACAATTAAAATAAATTCTTACAAAAAAAATGTTTATTTAAATATAATAAAGATCTTTCTACATCTAGGCATTTATGATAGAACAACAACTACCTATATTAAAACTAAGCCTAAGGTATATTAAGACTAATAAAACTAGGGTTACCAATTTTTTATATTTTTTCTCATGCAGAGAAACTTTGTCTTTCTCACCTAAATAGGTGATTGAGTTTGGGTATGTTTATGGTGTTGGGCTTGTCCTAACAACACTATCTGCCCTAGAAGACAATTTATCCTCAAAGTGGAGTTTTAGAGTCAATTGGGCATACGGGTGTGATTGGTTAGGAGTCAGGCACTTTGAATATTAGGTTTAGCTGGTGGGGTGTCGTGGAGGAAAATGGGATTGTAATATTTTCATGGGCTTCATGGTTAATATTGGACTCGAGTTGGGTGGGATAATTATTAGGTTTAAGTGTGGGGGAAGTTATGCGAGAGTTCGTTTGATAGGTATGTTTAATTGTGGGAGGCACATGGGTAGAAGTAATATTAGGTTTAAGTGTGGGATGGGTTATTCGAGGGTTTGTGATTTAGGTTTATGCGTGGGAGGTGTTTTTTCATAATTAGGGTTGGGCATGCGTGGTGTGGTGGAGTTGGAAGAAAATGAGGGATAATTGGTATTTGGGTCGCGAAAATAAAGGTGAGTTGGATTTGTGTAGTTTGAAAATTAGGGTTACGTGAGTGAGGAGTGGGGCTTGGCTAGATGAAGAAGGGCTTGGTTGGAGGAAGGTTTTGGGACATAGTGTTTTTAAAAGGGCTAGAGATGCTCATTAATGAGCATTATTTTTTTTAGGGTTGTATTTGAGTGTGGTTCGCGGAAGAGATGAAGTTAGTGAGAGAAATACTATTTGATGCTCTAAAGAGACGAAGGAGGGGGACGCGAATGCGGGAGGTGTTAGTTGCAGACGACATTGGGCGGCTCAGCGAAGACTGGGGTGCTGGCAGTTGAACGAATCTAGGTGCCGGTAGCGGTGTTGAGGGGTGAAGCTTGGTGTGCGTGGAGGTTTTTTTAGGCGGCATTGGACAACACGACGGTTGGGGCGTTGGTGGTTAAGCGGCTCAAGGTGCAACAGACGGTGTTGCAGCGTGTGACCTAGTGTGCGCGGAGGTTGTTCTAGGGGCTAAATGTAGTGGTGTGGCAGCGCTGGTGGCGTGGTGCAGGTGTGGGTGGCGATGGTGGTTTGAAAATAATGGGCCCCCTAAGAGAACATGTGCTTCTATGGCCGCTTGTGGGTATGATGATTCTCAAGCAGCGCTTCAATAGCAGATAGGCTTTTTGGATGAGGTTTAGTATATTTAGGACTTTTGTTTGAGTTTTGGGAGGCATGGTAAGAGAAATTAAAGCACCAATGATAGAACAACAACTACATATACTAAAACTAAGCCTAAGGTATACTAAGACTAATATAACTAGGGTTACCAAATTCTTATCTTTTTATTATTAAGAGAAACCCTGTCACCTAAATAGGTGATTGAGTTTGGGCATGTCTATAATATTGGTCTTGTCTTAACAATTTATCATCAATAATCTAAATCTAACCAAGGTAATTGTTCCCTGCACCATATCAATTTGGATGTGCACCCAACAAAGTTTTTGAAACTCTATTCTGCCCTTGTCTTCTTTGTTTTGAAAAAAGGTGCAAGGTTGAGGTGCAGAGAAAGTTGGTGTTCGTTTAAGGTGCATAGGAGTTGTTGTTGGTTTGGTGGTGGAGGAACTGTTTCACTCTTAGCTTCCGCTCACCTTTTGCGATGTGTCTCCTTCTCCGGTGGCTTCGTTTGCTGTCGCCGCGATGCCTCAATGCTGCTTTCGCCATGGTGTCTGTAAGGTTCCGCCGCTGGCTCAATCACGAGAACAATGAACGTGCTTGGGCTGCTCTTCGTTTAAGTCTGTAAGCTTTCGTGTTGTCTCACTGACTAAAGAAGAACGAAGGGTGCTTTGCGGTTGTTGGGTTAGGTGCACATTTTACCCAAATCCTAATTTTCATTTCATTAAGAGTATTTTGGTCTTTTCACTTACGCATATTGAGTCCATCTCTCACAAAGATCCTACAATACATGCCTCAATGATAGGGAAAAGGTAACGTGAGGAAACTTATCAAAGATTATACTTCACAATTTTTGGTCTATCCAAAGAAAAAAAAACAAAAGTTTAAGAAAAAAGAAGGAGAATATCACATTTTTAAGATGAGTTTAGAAAGAAAGAAGAGAATCTGAGATAAAGAAAAAAAATATAAACAACAAGGAATGTCTGATTATATATTTTGGAAGAATAAGAATTGAATTTTCTTGTCCGTCTTTATTTTTCTAAACTCATTATATTTTTTTGTTTTATTCTTGACTAAAACATTCTAGACTAAACTCTATTTATTATCTACATTACTAGCTATTCATATGTTTTTGTAATTTTATTATTTTTGTAATTTAATTAAAAAATAGAAAATAACATAATTTAAATATATATCTATATATTTATGAAAATAGTATTAAAAAATTACTTAACCGCTATTTTAAAAAGAAAATTTATTTAATTATTTTAAAATAAAAAATTATTTCACTATTTATTTTATTAAATAATTATATTATTTTTATTCATTAAAAAAAAATTCCATTAAAAGATGACATCAAAGAAAGTTATTAAATGATGTATCCTTTTCATATAATGGTATACATAAACACACGTGTCAAATAGATCATATCATTAAATTAAATTAATCTTAAATATATAAAAAATTAATTACCTCTTTTTAAATTTACTTGTATTAACATGAACACACAACTTATTACCATAGAGATTCTAAATATTTATGAAGAAGCAATTTTATTCAAGTTAAATAAAATCATTAGCACAACAAAACTCTTTCTCAAAGTAGTTCAACTTTGTATACTAAAAACTTTAAAATTTTCACCCTAATTATGGAACAATTTCATATTAATTTTCATTTACGTAATAGTAGGATATAGGAAGAATTCATTTATAATAGAATAGTGAGCATAATAATATAAAAGTAAACTAAATCATTTTGTTTTGCATGTTTAATAAAACAAATTAATTAAATTTCCTATATTTAATTAGTTTAGAAGATTATTTGAAATAAAACATGACTACTTGGCAAAATAACCTACTTTTCTAACTTGTATTTTTTACAAGTCTATTTTTGTAACGTTTGAGCTTGTGAAATTTCAACTTAATAATCTTTCTCATTTCATTCTCTCACCATTTTAATACTCCTTCACTCTTGCCAAATATAGAGTTTTAAAATAAAATTATTAAAATTATAATTTAAATTGTTTATTTAGTTTTATTTCATTCAGTAAAAATATTTTTAAATGAAATTAAAATTACAAAGTTTGCTAATAAGGTTTACACATCTATTTGAATCATCATACTTGTTGTAATTTATATTTAAAGATTTTACAGGTTTGATTAATTTTTTAATCTTATTATTTATTAATAAAATATTTCATAAAGTCTATTATTTTATAAAAGTGTAACAATGTAAGCATTTTTCAATTAATTAGCGATAAAATCCTTAATAAGTAACTATTCCCAATTGAATTTACATATGATGTAATTAATTTATAGGGATAATTAATAAATAAATAAAATGAAAATTTTGACCTACAAAAATGTGACATTGTTATATTTTAAAAAGATTGATACAGTTGATTGAATATTGAAAAAAAAGTCGTATTTCTACATTTTTAAAAATTAAAGAACTTAATAGACATTTTGTTATGAGAAAACCAAATAAATAAATAAATAATAGAAAAAATTAACCCTTTGTTATTAGATAATTTATAAAAATTACTATAAATAGTTATTGAAATGGATATTCTCTGACCTAAGAAGGGACACGCATTCTCCAAAAATAAACTTTATATAACAAAGTTTAATGTAAGGATCTAGAAAATAACCTTAGAGTAGAAGTGGTATATTTTAAATGATACCTGAATATTTTATTATTAAAGTTAGAGGATCCTACTCTGAAGCGTACTATGGATTTACTAGGTACAGATCAGGCTAAAGACTTTGTGATGGGAGAAGATGAGATCTTAAGATTTAATGGCAGAATTTGCATACCTGCAAATG
>Ga0123342_1006661_pt1 | contig 15841 bp, 6 predicted proteins | sample Turbeawhitnodule_FD_89960 | JGI IMG/M metagenome (GOLD analysis project Ga0123342, IMG submission 89960) | Root nodule microbial communities of legume samples collected from Mexico - Turtle bean Mexico white nodule | ecosystem: Host-associated > Plants > Roots > Nodule | place: Mexico: Nepantla... | reverse complement strand
TAATGTTAAATATCAATTTCTCAATGTTCAAGGTGAAAAATAACAAAAACAATAAAAATAGCAATAATAATGTTCAACATGAAAAATAGAAATAAAATAAATGACAATAACATAATGCAAATAGACAATCAATGGCCTTGATGACGATAGATCTGATTCAGAGTATCCTTCATTTTGTTCATCATTTGGTCATTCCGCTCCATCCTTTCATCAAGTTTGTCAAAACGAATGTTAACGTTCCTCATGCTTTATTTCATGTCTTGCATCCTCGCCCAAATTTGGGTTAACATTTCAGTTTGACTGGGGATGAGTTAACAGTACTAACATTCCAAATTTCTATTTCTATTATGTAAAAATAATAATTTCAAATAAATAAATCTATTTTTTATAAACAATTTGATGTTAAAAAATTATTAGTAAAAATTTTAATTTATTACGTAACCTTTTTCTGTTTTTTTTAATTATTACAATATTTGATTTAAATTTTAAATAATAATATTAACAACTTAAGTAAATTATGAGAAATAAATTATATATATTTTCATAACATTATGGTATGTTTATGTAAAATTAAAAAAAAATTATAAACATATCATTCAAAATTTTTGTATTTCCATTCTATAAAAATAATCATTTCAAATAAATAAATGATTTTTTTATAAAGCATTTAATGTTAAAAAAATATTAACTATCTACACATATTATTAAAAAATTGAATTTATTATGTAATGTTTTTCTGTTCTTTTTAATTATTACAATATTTATTTTAATTATAACAACATTAACAAATTTATGTAACTATGTACACATATTATTAAAAATTCTAATTTATTAGGTCATCTTTTTATGTTTTTTTAATTAATACAATATTTGTTTTAAAAAAATAACATTAAAAATTATATTTACACTGTAAAAATAATAATTTCTAAAATATAATCTATTCTGTAAATTTAAATCAAAAAAAATATTTATTAACAGCTTCAAAGTTAAAAAAAATAAATTACTATCCACATTCATAAATTTATTTATTAACGTTGTAAATTGTTAAAAATCTTCTTTATATTTGATTTTTCTGTTTTTAAATTACTGCAACAATTTTTATAATTTTTTAATAACAATATTAAAAAATAACAGATTTAGATCTCTAATTTCAATTTATAAATTCAATTCAATTCATGTCACAAAAATAACATATTCAAATTTCATGAAATTTTTACATTAACAATATACAATCTTAAATAATCAATTTTCCTAAACATTCACATCTAAAATTAAAAACTAATTAACAACTACTTTAAAATAATTTAAACAAATTAAATTCAAAATAAAACTAAACATTCAAACACAATTTAAAAAAAAACACATACCTCAAGTGAGTCGAACAAAACCACAACACAATGCAAGTCTAAGATTTATCGAACTATGCCTGAAAAAAAAAAATCATTGAAAAATTAGTTCAAAAAACATAAAATCATAAATCTGGAAGATTAGAACCATAATCGATTATCACCCCAGTGTAAAATAGCACATAATCGATTATGCTTCCAGTGCAAAAACGACCATAATCGATTATCTCACGAAAATTTTTACATAATCGATTATGTTCATGACATAACCGATTATCAACAATTTTTTTCCACATAATCGATTATGGCATACGTTCATTTTCAATGATAATCGATTAAGAATGAAACTAAACTCATACGCAGCTCACCAGAGGTCACAAACGAAGAACCAAGCGCACTCACGACCCTCTCCAAGCTCTCTATGTAAAGAACCGAATTGCCTCTGCTTTGTGAGGTTTGTGAGCTTGGGAACCACATATATATTGTTGCACCTCTTTATCACTTTCATCCACCCTCTCACCAACTTGCTTATGCATTCATTGAGCTTTGAACTTGGTCAAACAGGAATTCCTGAACAATGGTCAGGAATCTCATATGCTTGCTGCTGAAAAGCTTCTCTTCACAGATGTGCATGCATGCTTCACATCCAATGCCCACATATGTCCAAAAATCTAGTGAGGGCACAAATGATATTTCACTCATCCTACTTGGCACTCACTCCCTCACCCTCTCCTTTCTCTTCACTTCTGAATGCTCTCTCATTTGGCCCAACTTTCCCCTCACTCACACCCTCAACCATGACCGGGTCCAAACAGGGGTGGCACCCCACATCCGTTTGCGGCTACTGTGCCACCCCCCAATCCAAACAGGGGCTAAGAGTGGTGGTCTATTTATAAATTTGTCATGGACCTAGACCATTGATATTGGTTTTTCCATGTTTTAATTAGGAATATTTAACCATAATGATAGTATCTTGTCATAAAACCCGAATATAGGGGAACAAAATCAAAGTATTATGTAATATAATTAGGGGTGGCAATGCGGGCTGGTCCCACATTTGGCCTGCAAAAAAGCGAGTCGGGTTGGCTCGCTCCACGCAAGAAGTGTGGGCTCATTTCACTAGCTTGCCTCACATAAGAGGTAACCCACGAGCATGCGGGTCAGCCTACATAAAAAAATTCAAAAATTAAATTTCATTAATTATAAAGAAAAACTTATACCTACTAGTGGAAAATTAAAATTGTATCCCTGTTTCAATTCATTCAACTAAGATAAAATATATGAATTCAAGTATAAGGGTTGTTAGAATGCTTTAAAAATAATTTTTAAAAAAATTGCATCTATAATTTTCTATATATGTATGTAAATGTATAAGAGTATCTTATCAAAGTTTTGCTACAAAATATTTTAATGAAGATGACTAATTTTTTAATTATCTTATTGAAATCTCTTCATTATATTATTATTTTTTTCAATAAAATTTAAACATAAGACTTAACTTAAAACTAAATCTACTTCCATCTTAATATTAATTACTTTAGATGATTAAAATAAAACATTCGTTTTTGTAGTACATTAAATTCAACTTTTTTAAAATAAAATAAAATAAAGATCACACTACAATAATGGGTGTGTGAGGTATGATTTTTTATTTTTTTTGCAGAATACAATTTTATTTTTTTATTTATGTGGGCCAGCGAGCCAACCCGTCCCACCCTGTTGTTTGTCCGTGCGGGTTGTGGGTTATGCGGGACGAACCTAAGTGAGTCAGCAAACTAAGTTAGTGAACCCGCCCTGCGCTTTCTGATAGTGGCCTGTGGACAGGCCCGCGTGACCTGTCCTGCGTTGTCATCCCTAAATATAATAAAGAACATTTTATGATAAAATCAGTGCCTTTAATGATATTGGGATATTGTGTATAAAGATATTATATCAATTTGTGTTGATAAGCTTGATTAATAGAATATATTTGTCCAAATTTACATGATGACAATTTTGTAGGAATTTTTAGTTTAAGATGTCTTGTTAATTTTACTTCTTCATGCACCTCAATGATTTGGGTCGAATTTGGAACAAATCTAATTTAGGCCTAACTGGTATATGTCATGATGTTACGCACTACATTATCTTATAATCTTATTTATGTTATAATTTATAATAAAAATGAAAAAGTATTTTACATTCTCATTTAATATATTTTAATAAATTTGTTGAATTTTACAATAATTATCTTAAAAGTTATATCAATAAGAATTCATAATTTGAAGATAAAGAAAAATTGTTATATACTGTTAATGATAGTAAAATTTTTGGCAACCTAGTTCATAACATAGTAACATTGTTATATACGGTTATATACTAGTAGGATTTGTTTGATTAAATGTCTCGGCCAGCATGACAACAATGTTCTTCTCCAGAGTGAAGAGCTCGTCCTCCAAAGATGTCTTATTGGCTTGCAGGGCCGAGTTGTCCAACTTCAACTCTTTCATGGCCTTCTCCAGCTCGATCGACCTCTTCTTCTCATCCTTCTGCCAGGCCATTGACATACCGAGCTTTGCTTAGCTCAAGCTCAGCTTTATCCTGAACCACCCTCAACTCATTAGCCGACACTTGATTCAGTGTCGACTTCAAAGAAGAGGAAGCCTCGGACAGTTCATGCTCGAGCCGAGATATCTCTTCAAATTTGCGATTGCGGGAGTAAGCAGCCAACCGCGCCAACACCATTCCTCGACAATGAAGCTCTATCGATGTCGAGAGAAGCTCGTCTTCTATAACCGAAGAGAAAAGGTTCTCCTCATTCGGTGTCAAACCAATCCGAACACCCCTCGAGAACTTGGAATCTCCACCAAGTAGCGCCAAGGGGTGATCGAATACAGCATCGTCGATGGGACCCTGACAAGTGAGAGGCTCTTGAGCCAAATGGGAGAAGGGTGAGGAGGTCATCGTGGAGTGCCATTTGGCTACCAGGTAGTTGTGGCGATGTCCCTCCTCTTTCTTTTCTTTTCTTTGGGGGCGATGGAGGAACCGACCTTGGAGTGGACGGGTTGTCGGCAACAACCGTCTTAAAGCTTCCCATGGCCATATCGGCCGACTTCTTTCAAAAAGCAGTAAAGTCGACCACTTGAGGAGCTTCTTTTGCCATGATATCTACAACAAAGAAAATATATTAACCAACAGTGTATGTCAAACGAGTTTTAAAACAATAAAGAATACAAGCATACCCTGAAAATCAGTCCACCTCTGGGACGACTTATACACCGACAGGATCTTGCGGGTAGGAAGTCTCCTCGGGAGGCTATCAAACAAGTTACAAACCTCCCGCTCCTTGGCACTAGCGACCGGACGAGGCCATTGCTTGAAGCAAGTAGGGGTCTTGGTCCAATACAAAGGAAATTTGGACCGCCCGAGCTCGTAAAAAAAGAGTTGCCTACCCTTGGGCTCGATAAAATTTTTGAAGATTTTTCCCTTGAAATTTTTGTAAGAGGATGTGAAGGGGGCAGAGAGAAAATTACTCGGTCGGCTGATAAGGGATAACCAGCTAACCGGGTCGGACGAGTGCAATGTGTAGTAGAGTAGGAAGGTGGAAGGAATAGGAAGAAGACGAAGCATGTCACACATGAGCCGAAAGGCTTGGAGGGAGACCCATGTGTTGGGAGGGAGTTGTGAAGGGCAACGTTGAGCGTCGAAAGGACACCCTTCGTGAAGTCATCGAAGGGCAGGGCGACATGGAGGTCAGAATAAAAAAGGAATATACAGAGAAAAAAGGACCATCAGAGGACGACCGACCCATACAAATGGTGTTGGTCGGACGTCAGTAATCAATGACCAACATATTGTCAGAAGCATCCAACTTTAACAAATGATACTTATCCATGAAGGAGTCAATGGAAGATGAGTCCTGATAGACAGAGATAAACTCGGTCAACTTTGGATCAAGCTAGTCAAATCTCGGACTATGGGATGACTCTTCAAGAGAATTCGACCGATCGAAAGCACCGTTCGGGTCGTAAGCCCTTATAGAATCCTCCACGGGGGGCAACGTTTAAATTGTCCCGACCGACAAAGGCTTGGTCATGGAGGAGCCAGAAGAAGAAGAGGATGACGTAGAGGAAGAAGAAGAGGACGAAGAGGAAGACATGACTAACCTTTCGGGTGTAGGGTAAGCAACGCACCAGGACGAATGAGTTTCAGATGTCAGAGCAAGTAAAACAGTACCTTGGAATTGTAGGGGACCACTATTTATAGCCTTTAAGGGACTCAAGAGACGAAGCGTCACTTTCATCTCAACCGTTGAATTTCCTTCAATCCAACGATCTTCATCGGGTTTTTGGGCGCATTAACGAATTAAACATTATCGAGCCTAGGGGCAAGTGTACTAGTAAGGTTCGCACGACCGAGACCATGACTTGACACCCGATCCAAGCCGACTGGCACCACAAAGACCATTATGCTTAAGTAGGATTAATGAGGCTAATCAACAATCAAGCACTAGGTAATGCATCTCCAAGCATGAACCAACTCCCTAATTCGGCCCAATAACAAAGGACACATGATAATAATACAAATAGACACATATTCCAAGAATCAGGTACGTCATTACACAATACTCAGAACACCGAGTGTCAAATACCGAATTTTTACTTGAGCGTCAGAGTGTATTTTACAGGTACCATCCAATCCAAATTTCGTGAAGACCCAGAGATAGAGTGACAAAAGAATAAAGAGGAGTTTGTTAAAGAGATAAAGTGTAAACCAACACACCAAAAGGTAACTCAAATCATTCTTTTGATTTCAATCCGTTCAAAAATAATCTTAAAATTAAATCAATAAAAATTTATAATTTGAAGATAAAGAAAAAAAATGTTATATACGGTTAATGTTTTAATTTATTCATCTTTAATCATTTATTATCTTTTAATATATAATGATGGATCAGCTCAATTGTTCCACGAACCGATAACACCACTGTACGGTCACAGCCAGTTGTCAGTAATCTATTTACATTCTTAGAATCAGAATTAATTCTAATAAAAGTACGATTATGTCGTGTCGTGACACACAATTTTTTTTTTTTATATTATACAAGTATATTTAACTTATATCAATTACATAATAAAGTACGACATCTACTTAAAATGAGAGTTTTTAAATTTGATTGAATATATCTAGAGATATAATTAAGATTAATAATAGAATACGAAATATGAAAAATATAATATTTGAAAGTAAAAAGTATTATTAAAATGATTAATTTGTAAATAAAACAATAGAAAAATTAAGTTAAAGTAAGATCGCAAATACTCTAAAATATATTTTATTAATAAAATTAAAATTTATATAAATTTTATATTAACGTGTTTGTTTCTTTTATTTCATATTTATCAGCTACTTTAATAAATAATTTTATCAAACATTTAAAATTTAATATGTTAGATTGACAATTTTAAACCAATAATTATTGACTTTCTTCCCTATCAACTAGTTTTCCAGTTTTTATATAATTTTTTAAATTTGAATTAACTTTTCAGTTAGTTTTCTTAAACATAACCTAAAACATTTTTTTTTTCAAATTACATATACTACAACAATTAATTTTTAGTTTAAATGAATAAAAACAAGCTGATTTTAAATTTGAAAGACTAAAGCGCATTAAATTAAAAGAAGTTGCAATAATAAATTTGTATCACAATATAATTGTTTATTATGAACTCAAAAATATAATTTAAATTATTAAAATGTTTATTTATTACTAATTTTAACTATAATATAATTTACAAATTAAACATCCGTCTTTTGAGTTAAAATAAACATATATTGGGTGTATTGTAAAAAAAAACTAACTGGATAATATTATTTTTAAATGAATGAGAAAGTAAAACTTATTTGATTCGGTTTCTGTACAAAAAAAGTTATATGTATTATATATGATAAATTTAGTAATTTTTACAAATAAAAATTTATAATTAAATGATAATGGAAAAATGTTTTTGTGTAATGTTGTTGACAAATGAAATGTTTTTTGTTCTTACTTGTGGAAAGATTTAAACCTAACTACAACTAAAACAAACTTGGTGAAAAATATAAAAAAGCATTCAATATTCAACTTTGTTTTTAATAATTTAATTTAAGAAGAATGGGCCAAGTAAGATGGTGAGTCCAAAAGAGTTGTGGTCAAACACGGCCTAACCTGTGGCAAGTTGGTTTGTCCAAAATTAGTTGAACAAATAAATGTAGAAGCTAAGATATCATATCAATTGGTGAGAGAATAGGGTTTCATGGATATCATCATTTATGTTATGTTCCTACACTCCTCAAACTACACTCAAGTCAATACATCCATAAAACAAATAAATGTCCATACATTTTTACACTGTCATAATATTTTAAAGAGAAGCAATATAAATAGGATGTAAAATAGATAGATATAATTACTCTAATTTAGAGTTAATTGGTTGATGATTGTTGTCTTATTTTTATATCAAGAACAAAGATTATGATGTGATTGTTTTTATTTTCTTTTCAACTTTTTAAATCAATACTATTATTATAATGCACCTCATTCTTGAAAGAAAATAAAAGAAAAAATTGGAAACCGAAAAATATATGAATTATCAATCTTATTTAAGAATTTACTAATTGAAAAGATATTTATATATGAAATAAACATGAATATAAAGGTTTTGTTAGCATGTAAGTCACTTGGCATATCAAAAACTAGTAGTAAATGAAACAAATCTGTTTGAAGTTTTGTAAAATAAAAAATCAATCAATTTTTATATGTGTTTTCTTGTTAAATGTGAAATTCTTTGTTATATATATATATATATATATATATGACAAATTTATTATTATAATATGTGATATATTTTCGTTTGCAAATCATTACACAATTGTTGAAACTATTGGAGCTCACAAAACCAGTAAAGTAAGAGATTAAAGAATATTGCAGTTTGCTTTTTTATTTTCCAAAAAAATAAATACAACTATCTCAAAGTTAATGGAAGTGTTCCATATTAAATAAGAATTTTTTTTGATGATAAGTTGATTATCCTTTTTAAGTGTCTTAAAACATAATGAACTGCTTCCAATATGATGATCATGTGAAGCTGAAACAAATTAGTTTTATTTATCAATAATAAAACTAAGATCAAGTCTAGTGTGAGGATGAGATATAAATTCATCCAATTAACCTTTTATATTTAATAAGATTGGAAATAAGTGATTTTTTTTCATGAGACAAATGACAAAATGTAGAACTTGTAAGTTTGCAAGCTAATAATCTTCTATAAAAAAAAATAAGATTTAAGTAATGTTTTCGTTAATTAAGAACAAGTTCAAGTTTAAAAGATGAATGATTTATTTCAAAACCAATAAAACATATAAGACTACCTGATGTTAAATGAGTGATAAAGATGAGACTTAACACACCGAATTTCTTAAAGACCATTTTCAGCCAACACAATATCATCAACATGGACAAGTAAAATTGTAAAAGAATAAGTAATTTTGTTGACAAATAAAGAATGAACAACTAAACTTTGAACATAGCCAATATGAATCAAAGTTCGGATTATGTTCATGCTCCTTTAAAAAAAAAACAATAAAAAACAATTTACTTGATTTATGAACATTTTGAAAAGACTTCAAATAAGTATTCCATTTATTGAAAGTATGGAACAAATGTCTATGCCAAATTTACCATGGAATTTAAAAAAAATAAAAAATAAGTACAATTGTAAGTCGTCGTGATATTATTATACAAAAATTTTCAACCCAAAAATCTTTATAATTGTAAACACTATTGATATAATATTTGTAGACAAACTTTTACTTAATCTTGTAACTAACATTAATCTCATGCTCTCATTCATGTTTAAAAAAAATTAGAGATTTTGAAGTTAAACTAAATCAAATAATATTCCAATCAATTGACAAATCAATTAAATATCCATATAGTGTAAGAGATGATAATTTGGTAAAAGTTGATAATTTAAGACTTTAAAATAATAGGTAAAAAAAAAAGCAAAAGTTCCATTAATACCCATTTATAAAAACCACAAAAGTTATTATAGATTATATGAGGTCAAGAAAACTTTAATTTATTTGAAATTTGAAATAATGCAACATCCTAAAGATAAACAACATTTAAAGATAGATACTTTGTATAAATTACTTGTTTAAGTGCTCAGCAAAACTACAAGTCAATTCCATTAAAAAAAATCAGTAGATGAATCTAAAATTTAAAATGGTTAATTTCACTTAATAAATATCATTAATATTATTTTACTATTATTATTTCACTTAAAAATGTCATTAATGCAAATATCAATAGTGTTTCACTTAACAAATATAATTAATTCCACATCATTAAATAATATAAACTTTAAAATAAATAACATGTGACCAACTCAACTAAATTTCTCAATCAATTCATTAAGGGGTTGGGAAGTCAACTTAAAAATGAAAATGCATAAAAGATATTAATATATTATAATTTTATTTAGTGAGATGAAACCGATTTTATCTAACAAAACGATTAAAGTGAATACGCCGAGGTCTTTCATTATCCATTACAAAAAAATATGCAAATCCTATTTACAAGTGTTAATCACCCAAATCTTAATTTTCAAGTTCCAAATATTTATTTTATATCTTTTCATTAATTTTGAAAGCAAAATTCATACACTTCGTTCACGATTGACACAAACAAAAAAAATCTTAAATATTTATTAGTTTAATGATATATTTGATAAAAACACCAATAATCAAATGAATGAAACTAGCATAATTAGTTTAATGAATAGGGATAAAAAGTCATAATCCGAGTAAACATCTTCTTAAAACTAAATTTACGTATTTTTGTAGTTTAAAAATTGAGCATATGCAAATTGAATTAAAAAATTGATTGTAGTGAAACAAATTTAGTTTTAAAAATGATTTGAAAGCTAAAAAAACCTTACTAATCCCTTGTTGTTGATAGTATTGTAAAGAAAAGCAGAAAAAAGAATTACAAAAATTATATTAATGATAATAATAGTTTTTATTAACTGATAAATAGAAAATTACATAAAATTAGACAAAAAGTAAATATAATTTAGAAGAAAAGTGAAAGAAAAAAAAAAAGAGTGTGGAACTAATGATTTGTGATGGATGGAATTGTAGAAAGTGAACCATGGAAAAGGAGATAATGTGGAGAGGGTTTTTGTGTGTTCACATTAAAGAAGGAAAAAAAAAGAAAAGGGATGAAAAGAAGAGTTGGAGAAGGAAGTGTTTATTATTTGTTGCGTGGAAGCAAGATAAGAATAATAATAATAAGAAGAAGAAGAAGAGAGAGAAGAAGTTGAAGGGTTGGGTTTTGTAATCCAATCTTCCTTTTTTCCTATGCTTTTAAGGCACAATTCCTTCTCCTTCTCCTCTACTTCTTTCTTCTCTTCCTGACCCTTATTATTCCTTTTCTTTACCTTTCTTCACCTTCTACCCAGGGGAAGAGAAAGGGAAGGAAAAAGGAACAAGTAATTATATTTTATTCTTATTATTATACTAATTATTCATATAATTATTTTTATTACTATTATCATTATTATTTGTTAAATTAAAGTTATTACTATCGTTATTATTATTCCTCATCCATGGATTCGGCTTGTCTCTCCAACGATTCGGTTTCTGGATTCAAAGACAAGGAGTCAATGGTTGACCCCTTTTTAGTCGAGGCTCTCCAGAACCCTCGTCACCGCCTTACCAGTTAGTGTCTTCTTAATTATCTTCCTCTTTCTCCTTTAATAATTGTTTTTTTTCGAAATTTTGTTTCTGGGGCGGGATTGTTTCTGCTATTTAGTGTTTCTGGGTCGTTCGTATGCTTCAAAATTGTTGCTTTAGGACCCCTTTGTTTTTTTATTGAATTTGTTCGTTTATGGGTTTTGCGTTTAGGTTTTTTATAAGAATGTTTATGCTTTTTTATTTTTTTGGTTATGGTTAGGTTAATTGAAGTCAGATCCGGGATGGCTTTGGTTATTCCCTGCTTAGTTGTGATAATTTGGGATTGAGTGTCTTATTTTGATGTGTGGGTGTTGAGGTTGCTCTTTGGTAATAATCAATGAATAGGATGGTCATTTGGGGGCTTTAATGAAAATTACGTTGTCGTAGAAATTGATGTGGTCGTTGTTGGCTGTGTAGGCATGTATGTTTCTGCGGAATTAAATTTTAATTTAGGATGAAATAAGGGGTACCTTAATTTCCAGAGTTCATAAATTGTATTGTTGTGTAGCATTTTTATGCGTTTAGTTCTTACTCTTTAGATGGAGTTGTTGAGCTATTGCTTGCTTTGATCAAAATTTATCTGTCAAAGTTTAAAGTAAATGAATGAGTTATTATTTGATGATTGTGCTCTGCCTGTAATTTCCCGTTACCAATGTTGTTTCTGATCACATTTTTTTCAATTTTTTCTTGATCGTTGTAAATCTTGATTTTTCTTATTATTTTGTACTTTGTTTTTGTCCTTAGTTTTGCGGATGGAGCTGGACATTCAGAGGTTTATGAATAATGCTGATCAACAGCATTTTGAGTTTCCACATTTCCCTTCTTCCTATCTCAGATTGGCTGCGCATCGTGTTGCTCAACATTACAGCTTGCAAACAATGGTTCAAGATAATGGCTTAGATGGTCAGGGAAGTAAAATTCTGGTGAGAAAGTTACCAGAGAGAAAGTATCCTGTGGTTCGGTTATCTGAAATACCTGCAAAGCAATTGGAAAATGATAAATCTGAGCAGAAAAAATTTGTTATTAGACCTAGGCCTAATAAAAATAGTTTGAATGATGCTAATGGAGTTGGGAAGAAAGGAAATCCTGTAAGAAGTGTGGAAGAGAGGAAGGAAGAATATGACCGAGCACGGGCACGTATCTTTAGTGGCTCTAGAATCTCTGACTCAGGTGATACCTTAACCATGGTTCCAATGGATGGGAGAAATTCTTCTTCTAGCAAGGATGTGAGTGAAACTAACAAGAACCCCGTGGCTGATTCAGAAAGATTTATCAGTGTTAGGGATATTTGTGCAAATCGAGTTGCCATATTCAGGGATAGGGAAAAGGATCGTAGTGATCCAGATTATGACCGTAGTTATGGAAGGTGAGTCATATCACTGTACCCTGTTAACTAATTGAGAGCTTTCCAGCAACTGAATGCTATAATTGCAGATGCATGATAATATAGTAATTTTTCTGCTCTACATTTAGAAATTTGAGTTGTATTTGCATTTGAAAATAAAAAATCAAGAGTTCCCTTTTTGTGAGAGAGACAGAGTGGGAGAGGGGTGAAGAGTGAAGACTGAATAATGACAATTTTGTTTTTTGGCCGCCACATTTGATGGCACTATGGATTTAGAATTTATATAACTTGTGATATGATGTTTAGAGATGGCTCTTGTGTCTTCAGGTTTTGCGTATGTGTACTGATTTAATTTTTAGTGTACATTTATCAGACTGAATTACGTTATTGGTGCAGGTATGCTAGGAGTATTCCAACCTCTGCTGTTAACTTGGTGCCATTTAACTTGCAAAAAGTTCAACCTTCATTTGCTCAATATGATGCTACATTTAATCAGTTGGGTCAGATGTCACAAACTCAGGCCACACATGGCTATGTACCTCCTTCTACCCCGATAATGAATCCTTTTTGCACCACAGGATTGAATCAGACACCTACAGACGGTGCTTACCTACAGTGGCCTAGTGCTGCTATGATGTATGCACATTCATATGACCAATTTAGACATGCTGTTTTCCAGGTGAGTGATTTCTGTATCAGCTTAAAAATTACGAAGACATGTTAGCAATAAGTGTAATAATTTTATTAATTAAGGATGTAGGTATTGTTAATGCTCTCAAGTCCTTAAAATGGTTTTCAGAAATCACTGTTTTTGTGTTGAAGTGTGTGTTGTTTTTATTCTTGTAACATAATGCATATAGATTCGGATCGGACTAAACTTGTGTGGGGAGGTAGATCTCTATAACCATTAAGTTGTGTTGATTTTCCTGATATATGATATCATGATTCATGGTTGTTGTGGTAGAGTTCCAGATTATGCTTTATTTAAGTTCTACTCTCGGACAAGGATGAAATAATATTTTTCCTTTTTATTCACTATATCTGCTTTTACTTATCATTATGCTTCTCGTACTTTTTACTGTTTTTGCAGGCTCCATTTGGTCAACAGCCTTTGAGCTTTGACTATTCGCAGAACTATTAGGTGACACTTAGGCGAGATTATTCAATTTGGATGCAAAAGTTATGTTAGCTTTTAGAATTTCATGTTAGGTCCATTTGTCAGTGCTGTCATAGACCCTTGTTGTAGTATTATGTCTTTTGTTTTCAGTTTTGATGGTTATAGTAAATCGTTGGGTTGGGTACTTCTTATGTGACAGTTTATAAATAGTGAGTTGTAGTGCATAACTGGATTTACGATTATATCATAAGGTTTCTGTGGTGCTTTTTAAACTACCTTTGTCAAATTCTGGGGGGTTACACAGAGGGGTTCTTCTTGTTTCATGGGTATGTTTGTTTTAAGATTTGCGAAAATTAATTTTGATCCGTTGAATATTATTGGTATGAGTATTTTTAAATTCAGTTCGTTAATAAATTTTAAATTAAAACGTGTTATGGGAAGAGAAATTGATTAGGAAGTTTTGACAATTGGACACTTTCACCAAATACTTTTTCAATCAGTTGGAAAAATTTCTACTAGTTGAAAACTTGTTTGTTGAACTAATTTTTTTAGTAGTGTTTTAGTTTCTTTATGAAAGTGTTTTTCTAGTTTCTTTCTACAGATTTTTTCGTAACACTTTTTAATTCATTGTTCTTTTTAAGTTTTTCTTGAAATATTGTTTATTTTAATTCATGTAATACCTGTTTTAATTTTTCTAAAATAGATTCTCCATTGATGAAAAGTTGAAATTGCAAAAAAGACAATTCAAAGAATTATACTTTAAATTAATGTTTTTTATTAAATTTTGGGAGTCAAGAAAAGACAGGCTTGTTGGGAATTGGTTGTGTTGTGTCCCACCCTGTAAGGATAAGAACACCAGTTGGATGGTGGCCATTTAAAAACTAAATTGGAAGATTAGTTTATTTTAAATACCAACCGAACATTCTGGATGTAAGTTATTATTTTTTTATTAAGATCCAATCCAACTCAATTATCAATTTAGTTTATGTTTCAAAAATTTATCACTATAAAAGGTTGATGTATGAAGTGATTTTTCAAAGTTGAATGCATGAATATTTTTAATATATAAATTATAATTAGTATGCATAATAGATAAATGTATATATTACTAATGTTTTAAATTGTGATATAATACCATATTTTTTTCACATTGGGTGTCCTTTTTTGTTTAAGGTTAATCATTAAATGTGAACATATACATTTGAACCTTTTATATGCTATTTTTTTATAATTATTAGCAGTTTTAAAAAGTTAAATTTAAGTTAGAGATGTAAGGAATGAATAATTAAGAAAAACAAGTATATAAAAAAGCAAAAGAAAATTACTTAAGATTAAGATAAATTGTTGACTAATTATAGAAGAAGAATGGGAAAATATCAATATAAGAACTAAAACACTGAGAATTAAAAAAATCAAATGAGAAAATATGGAATAGGAGAAAAAAATATGTAACACCCCCACCTGAATTATATTTAAGATTAATGTAAGGTTGATTCATACAATAAAACTCACAACTTCACAATGAATTTAAATTTTTTCAAAAGTTGTGTTACAATGAAACAAGATTCTTTTATATAGAAAGGAAAACATCCCAAATCCAAAAAATTTAGAACATTCTTGTTTTTAGACGTTATTTTTTATGCAGAATAGAAGCATGTGAGTTCCTTAGGTAGAGAATCTCCATGGCTTCCGTTTTGAGGCAATTGCTTCATGTACCCGATCAATTGTGACTGGCACCCGACAAACTTTTTAAAATCCCATTATGTCCTTGTCTTGCGCAGAACAACAATAACACTACGGAAAAAATTATCCGCAAGTCAAATGTCTCTTGCGAATAAAAATATCCGGAGGCCATTCTTCCACAACTGCAGATAAAAATATCCGGAGGCCATTCTTTCACAACTGCGGATAAAAAAATCCGGAAGTCAAGTGCTCACTACGGATAAAAATATCCGGAAGCCATTCTTCCACAACTGCGGATAAAAAAATCCGGAAGTCAAGTGCTCAATTGCGGATAAAAATATCCAGAAGCCATTCTTCCACAACTGCGGATAAAAAAATCTGGAAGTCAAGTGCTCAACTGCGGATAAAAATATCTGGAACCTAGTCCTGAACTGCGGATAAAAATATCCGAAATGTAATAGTAAATTACGGATAAAAACGTGCAGAACTCAATAATGAATTACGGATAAAAATATCCGGTAGGCATGACAGAGTACCTTTCTCTGACGATGGTTTCTTCTCCGACTTCAGAAGCTGACGGTGGCGGCTGCTGCT
>Ga0123342_1006660_pt1 | contig 15843 bp, 17 predicted proteins | sample Turbeawhitnodule_FD_89960 | JGI IMG/M metagenome (GOLD analysis project Ga0123342, IMG submission 89960) | Root nodule microbial communities of legume samples collected from Mexico - Turtle bean Mexico white nodule | ecosystem: Host-associated > Plants > Roots > Nodule | place: Mexico: Nepantla... | reverse complement strand
GCTTCCAATTCTGTTTCTGGAATCTTGTAGCTTTTATTTTCTCTTTCTTCTCCTCAGAATTTGTTTTCTGTTTTGATTCAAAGAAGCAACTTGGACTTTTGCATATTTGGCCCATTCACAAGGATAGATGCTTCAGATCATTTACCCTATAAACACAAAATTAACAATAATAATATATAAGGCCCAAATAAACCCAATTATAAGAATATTAATTAAAACAATGGGTTTATTTATTATTATAGTCCAATAATCTATGATTAAGGCTATTGAATGTGAATAAATATATGCTCATCAGGGTCTCATCTTCTGAATGACCATCGGTGAAGATAAAAACGTTTTTAGCTGTTGGAATATTTCTTCACACTTTTCATCCCAGCTGAACTTCGCTGCTTTGCAAAGCAATTGCACCATTGAATGCATTTGGTCGACTAAGTGAGGGACAAACCTGTAGAGGGCAGTAAGACGCTCGATGAGTTGTTGCATCTCCTTCACATTTTGAGGGCTTCTCATCTCGGTTATCGCTCGGCATTTGTCCGAATTTGCCTCAATTCCTCGACGGGTTAGAATGAATCCCAAAAACTTACCTCCCTCGACGTCAAACGCACACTTCTCGAGGTTGAGCCACATGTTCGTCCTTCTTAGAACTTCAAATACTTCTTCCAAGTCTTTGACATGTTGGTCACATGAGTCCGACTTTTTGACTATATCGTCCATGTAGATCTCCACGTTCCAGCTGATCATCCCCTTAAAGACCTTGTCCATGAGCCTCTGATACGTAGCGCCAACATTTTTCAGGACGAATGACATCACCTCGTAGTAATAGTTCACATTGTTTGTCATTAAGGTGGTCTTGTCCTTTTCCCTTGGATGCATGCTTATCTTGTTATAGCTAGAATATGCGTCTAAAAAACTTTGAATTTTATGGTCGATTGCGCCATCTACCAGTCGGTCAATGCTAGGAAGTGGATATAAATCCTTTGAGCATGCCTTGTTGAGATTTGTGTAGTCAACACACATCCTTCATTTGCCAACCAAGTGGTGTATCGTGCGAACCCAACCGCCAGGTGATTTTCGGCCTCTTTCTTTGCTACCAACCTCTTCTCCTCCCCCAGCTTGTGCTTCTTCTAGGCTACCAGACGCGCCTCCCTGTAGATTGAGAGCTTGTGGGTAATGATATCTGGGCTCACTCCCGTCATATTGAATGTCGTCCAAGCGAAGAGATCAATGTTCCTCTTCAACGCCTGGTGTACCAGCTTGGCCTCGGCCGCCACTATGGTCATGCCTACACAGATGTTATGTTCCTCATCAAGGAGAGGAACCCAACGTAAATCTTCATTAGCTTCGAGCCTTGGGTCGGCCTTTCGGGATCTAGGTCGACTAAAGTGACCGTATGCTCTTGCGCATCGGTTGAGCTTCTCTTCGAGGGGACTTTCGTCCTCGAGAGGATTTTCGTCTAGGGAATCAGTCATCTCGTTGTGTAGGTCCTACCTTTAGGCTTGTTGCATAACATTACCGTGCTACTTTCTGATCTACATGCACTGTGAGAATGTCTCCCGACGGGAATTTGATGGCCAAATGAGGTGTGGAGACAACCACCCTCAACTTGTTGATGGACGGTCGTCCCAACAAGATGTTGTAGGAGGTGTTGGCATCTATCACTAGATACCGAATTTTGATGGTCTTGGTCGCGTCACCCTCGACGAAGGTGGTATAAAGCTCAATATAGCCTCTGGTTCCTACTCTCTCACCCGAGAAGCCGACCACCTGATCATCATATGGCTTCATCTCCTCCTCAGTTATTCTCATTTATTTGAATGTCTTCCAGTAGAGGATATCCACTGAGCTCCCCTGATCTACCAACGTTTTCATAATGGTGAAGTTTTCGATATCAACTGATATCATCATAAGGTCGTCCTGCAAAGGGTCGACACCCTTGAAATCTTCGTCGGTGAAGGTGATGTGTGGCATTCTCGGCTGGAAAGATATGATATTCACCTGTTGCACTGCCCTCAGGTGTTTCTTCCTAGTCGTGTTGGAGCTACTTCCCCCGGCAAAGCCTCCAACAATAGTGTTGATGACCTCTTAGCCACCCCTTCCTCCTTCCCTTCTTGGAGGGTCCTCCCTTCTCGGTCGACGCTCTGGTCGGTGGTCGTCCTCTCTTGCCCTTTGAGGGGAGTAATCCCTCCGCTACGTTGCCTCTTCTCTTCGTGGGGACCGTTTCGAACCTCGGTCCCCCTGCAAATCGACGGAGATGTCCGACTTGGCTAAACTCTTCAACCTTATCCTTGAGCGGCTGCATTCCTCAGTGAAATGTCCACTTTTTCTATGATACCCACATCGACAAGTTCAGTCGCCATTCACAATGCTTACAACCATCCTCGGTGGTGGAATTAAATCGGCACTCAAGGCTTCATCCAAATTTTTTCCTCTGTCAACACTTAAGGGGGTGTATCTTGTGAACCGAGGGCCCCGATTGTCCCTGTGCCTATCCCCTCGATCGATAGTCGGTCGGTTCAGACGCTCCTTCTCTTTCTCTTTCCCTTTATCGTCGCCTACCTCAGCCCAGGCCTGATTCCTGAATTTTCTCAACTCTTCCAGGTGCATGAACCTAGCGGCTCTCCACCTAAGCTCATCCAGGTTTGCGGTTGGCTCCTTGCATAAGCTGTCAGCAAACACTCTCAGTTGTAGGGCCATGACCATGTGATGCATGGCCACGTTTCTGGATGTTCAGGCCTACCTTATTAAACTTGTCCATGAACGTCCTCAGAGATTCACCCTTGTTCTGGCGAATATTGACCAAGGCAATGGAAGTTCGGTGATGGGATCGGCTGGTAGCGAACTGTGTTTCAAACTTGGACACCAGCGTCTCAAAGCGAACTCCTTTCAACGAGGTTGGGAACACTCGTCACAAGATTGCGTTGTCCGAGGTGTACAAGCTCATGTTCATGGTGTACATGTCCATGTGTTCGTCAGGGTTGGTCGTGCTGTCATATTGGTCCCTGTTAAAGTATTTCCGCCTAGCCGGTAGCGGTACTCCAATTATAGAGTCGGTGAATTGGTGTCGGGGGGTCAAGTCCAGGGTACCAGTTGTAGGGATCGACCTATTCAGATAGGACGTCCTCGGTGTGGACCTTATCCTTTGGCTCCTCAACAATTCTAGGGCCAGTGGGGGTGGTGAAGGACCTCGCGATGAGGTTGGTCAGCCCGACAGACGGACCCCTTTCCACAAACTTTCTCTTCATTTCTTCATTCTCTTTTCTAAAAGCCAGAATCTCATCCTCATTCCTTCATTTAGTCTCCTCATTCCTTCTCATCATCTCAACCATCTCTCTCAGTAGGGACGTCAAGAGTGCCATCTGCTCAGCATCAGACATCTTCTCATTCACCATGCTTCTGGTTGACACCATTTGTTTTCTTCTTCACGCTAATTCTCTTGGCCCCACGGTGGGCACCAATTGTTATCGAACAGGGTTGGAACCAAGAGAACAATTTGAACACTCCTTACTTAATGCTTGAGTCATGATTAGGAGTACATTACTTAGTGCTTGATCACTGATTAGTCTTGTTAATCTTATTTAGGTGCAATGGATTTAATCACGTCGGTTGGTTTAGCCTAAGTGTCGAGTCAGAATCTCGATCGTAGAACCATACCAATATAAAAGAAATCAAAGATATTTATCTAGTTAACTTTGAGCATAGTTGATGAGAGAAAAAGAAAGAGGAGACAGAGAGTTAAACTCTTTTTTAATCTTAATAAACTTTAATATGCAATTACGTAGTCATTATCTTTTTCATATTTTTTTCATTTACTATTGCTTTGTATTTAAATTTTCTTTTATTGAGTTTTCTTCAAAAACAACTTAATCTATTTCAAACATTTTTCTTCATTATTTCATTTTACAAACACAGGATTAAGCTTTTCTCTTTCGTCTTTTTTATTCTTGCCATTTTAATACAGTATATTACTTTTATGTTTTAATATGTTTTATAGATCAAACATATTTTATAAAAATAGTTATAACAATATTTTTATTAGAATAATGTTATAAATTTAGTTTTCTTTAATGTTAAATTACTGTAGTGCTAAATAAAAAGTCTTTTATACATTGTTAGTATAAATAAAAAGAATCAATAATTTTTTTTATTATAGTGTATTAATTTTATTATTATTACCAAACACACAACTAGAAAATATATCTTAGAAGTGGATCACGGCGTTTTATTATCCTAGTTTTGTGATAAAAAAATAGTCCAGAATACATGTGGAAAAAATACTGGTTGATAATTTTTAGTAAGATTTTCTTAATTATACTTTTTTTTATTCAAAATTTAGAATCTAGAATTGATCGAGTAATTTAGGAGGAGATGTAAATTTTTCAAAAGGTATATATTTCTAAAACAATCAAAACAATATTTTGCATATCTAATTAATAAATAGTTAAATATATTTTTCAACGCTAATTTCCTGGACATTTGTTGTAAGGCAATTATTAAAATGAATCTTATCAATACTTTTTTAACATAAAAAAATGAATTTTCAGTATCAACTTTATTATAATATTATAATATTAAAAGATAAATTGATATGAAATATGTTAATATTTATTTGTTATATAAAAAAAATTGACAATAACTTGCTTCAATATTTTGTTATCATAATTATAAAAAAAGTTGAACTAAAAATCAAAATAAATTTAAAAAACATATTTAATTCTTAAAATGACTTATATATTAGAAAGTTTATATATTTTCAAAACAAGATAGATTCCCTCACTTTCTCTTTAGTTAATGAATTGTCTTTTAATAAAAATAGAGACAAAGGTATGATACGTGATTTTGGTGCATTTGGTTGCCTGACCGATATTACCCTAATCATTGGGTGGGGTGCCAAGTGTCCGCCAATGCCTTTTAAAATGTCCATTTTGTCATTTCTATTTTATAGCCACATATTCAATCTTCTTTTTATGATTATGAAACTTGGTAAAGATTGTTTTTTGGGGGTGAAAGTATGGTGAGTATTGAATTTAATTGTATTGGGTAAGCTTTATATTTTATTGCAAAATATATGAACTACAAGAAATGTTTGATATTAGTTTCAAAAGTTTTTTTTTTAATCTCTCGATTTTTTTTATTAAACAATTTGAAATAATAATTTAAAGTTTTTACGATTGTGTTTTTTCGAAGACTAGCTACATCATAAAATTTACAATTAAAATGGGATAAGTCCTCCATTGCACAATCCAACCTAATATCTCATTCAAAAAAATTGAAATTGTGCAATTCAAAATAATATTTTCTTAAGCTTTATTAGAAAATATATTAGATATTTTTAAAACTCCTAATTTAAAAGTGTAATCACATATGCCGAATTTGAAAATTTATGATACATTTTTTTTCATATACAGATTTATAAAAGTGTGAAGAATGTTAGCCAATTTCAATGATCAGCAAATCTTTGTAAATTAAAATTTCATTCTACTTTTGCCAACATATGAAATGGGTATATGCATTTCATATTTTTCTCTTCGTGATTCAATTCATGATCAAATATCATGCAGATTATTTGATACGTGATTCTCGCATTATTACAAAATGGTCAAAATTCTATACGGGTAGAGTTTTATAAAATGGGCACATATGCTTTACTGAGTCTACTCTCATATTAATCATACAACATTATTGTGTATATAGACAACATTATTGTGTATGCAGAGTAAGGCTTTGGAAACTAAGGTTTGTTTGCTATGTGGATATACTTTTCATAAGTAAAGAAATGAATCATTTGGATCAGTATTTGATGAAAAAGATAGTGAGAGAATATACATATGAATAATAAATATCTTCTTCCTACAAAATAAAGACATATAGAGAAAAAATCAAGCTATTATATATTATTTTTTAATTTATCCTCACTTTGTTATTTTTTTATTTTTCACAGTAAGATTTTTTAATATTAAAAAATAATATTTTTTTATTTATATATAGTGATTTATTTTATAGTATATGTTTAATATTTAAAAAAATTATTTTATGTTCCATTTTTATTTAATTTGTTGTTGTTTTGATATTAATATATTTTTGTGTATAATTATTATGTTTATGAGTAATAATTTATTTGATAATAATTTGTTATGAAATTATTTTTAATTGTTAATTATATTATACTTTTGTTATTGTAGTATTTTTTTTATTTTCATTTTTCATTATTTTATGGTTTTTAATATTAAAAAGTAATATTTTATTTATTTATATAAGATCTAATTTATTTTTTGATTTATTTTTTAATTTTATAGTATATGTTTAATATTTTAATAAATTACTTGAAGTTATGTTTTTATTTAATTTATTGAATACATATTTTTTAAATCACATTGAAGAGTATAAATAAAAAAAAACTTAATCACGTTAAAATCCAATATATCATTCTTCATTGAAGCTTTAGACGAAATTTTCCCTAGACAAGTTAAATCTTTAATTACCAAAATAGTCTTAAAAACATCAATCTTATCTTGAAATATAGCATAATTCCTCATACGTCATATCATCTAAATAGAAAAAATTATCACAACAAGCTTAATCAATTTAACAAATGACTATCATCACTCTTAATTAAAAAAAGAAGATCAATTAAAAAAATAAGAAGTAAGAAAAATATGTCGAACCCAACTCTAAATATACAAAATATTAAAATATTTAAAAAATAAATATTGAATAGATTTACTGTGTTTTTCCCAAAAAGATACGCATAATACATATTTATTCTAAATATGATACGTAGGAAGCGGCGAAAAACTTTCTAAAGTCCTAGAGCATGTAATTTATGATGATTTTAAATGTTGTAATTGTTTAACTAGTCAAAAACGATGTCAGTACAAATAACAATGCATCTAAACGTTATTATTAACTTTATAGTACGATATTTATAACTATTATTATAATAAATTTTGAAATGTTATGTTAGTTCCAACTCTTGTAATTTAAATATTAAATATTATAATTTTTAATATTTAACTGAACATGTTCTCATAATAAATTGAACTTGTTTTCATGCTATAATTAAATATGTTTTTATAATTTAATCTCATAATTTAATTAAAACTTATATTCATAAATACTAATAAAATAATTCAAAAACATATACAGATTTATAATAAAAAAAAATTATTCATTCAAATATTAAAATATGAATACATAAAATGATAATTTAAGATTTTCAAAATACCCATTCTTCTTAACGTTTGATACAATATTATAATACACATCTTAATTTAAATTTATATTGTTCCTCATTTTACAATATTTTAATTTAATAATGAAGTACTACATTAAATATTTGGTGTCTGAAATAAAAAAAAAAATAATTATTTTTAATTTTTATAAAATAAAGACAATATTATAGTAAAAGTTAAAATATACTAAATTATACCTCGTTAACTGATACCTGTCCCAAATCATTCTGCACTTCGGAAAACTTTATTTAAGTGGAGATTTTTTATAAAAGATTAGACAGAAAAAGTGTGGAAAAGATATATATAATTAATGTTATAGAAAGAGATATAAAAAAATAAAATTCTATTATGAATAATGTACTATATATGAGTATATATAATGTAATGCAAATGTTTGAATAGTTGAGAAGTAAAATAAAGGTAATAAAATAATAGCAATATGTATAAGTTGGCCTGACCGCAACATACATCAGCCACGTGATTACTATAATTTGAATAGATTCACATACATCAAAATGAAAATGTAGTCCTTAATTTTGCATAAGAAAAATGATTACATTTGATTTGATGACGAATAATAATAAGGTCAGGTGATGGATTGATGGCAGAGCAAAAGCAGTAGTATGTCATGTCTCCATCCTTTTGTTTTGTTTTTTCCAGTTGAAAATATATATAAAATATAATTTTTGTTTACTTTTTTTAATTTATAAATTTATAAATAATTTTACTGTAAAAAATTAGCAATGGACAATTTTAAATAATTTAAATAATGCTTTGAAAATATTTTGTGTACTTTTGAATGGAAGAAATATCCAAGTTGTGTGTGTAGAGCTTGGATTATCACTTCAGAGAAGCATGACCAATAATATAAGTTCAACAAAATTTCTTCGAGCATTCTTATTTTGTTCACTTTCCCAACCAAAGCTCATAATTTTTTGGGATTTTGTAACTTAAAACTTACCTGCACTGTGAAGCATAAACGAATCATTTATGATTGTCTGCAAGTAATCCAAAGATCTATTAAAAAAAATTTCAGAATAACATGGCATATGTGTGCATGTTTTGATCATTTATCACTTAGATTCCTACTTAGCTTTCCATATCCTTTCACGGTCCAGACTATCAATAACATATATCTAAATAAATAAACATATATTTATCAATTTGGTAACTATAGATTTGTATAATGATTTTTCAATTTAATAGATTACTACAAAAGGTTGTCTAATAATTACTACAAAAGGTTTTCTATATATAGTGACGATTTTAATATAACGGTTATTAATAATTTTTATAAGGATTCATAAAATATGATATCTTAATAACTGTTATAGTTATCTTTCAAAACGTGTTATTTTGAATTGTCACAATTATTCTTCGAAATGTATACTCTTTCGCATTTTCATTCCTTCCATATCATTTCTCATTTCCATTTTTTTGAAAACTTCATCATTTTGACTCTTTGGAAACTGAATTTGAGTTGGAACTCTCTTCACTGAGAGACCTCTCACTCTCCCCATACCCTCTTCACTCTTCAGAAACCCTCAAACCCTTCACTCACCACTCTTCTCTGCTCAAAACCCTCAAACCCTTCCCTTCACTCTTCACTCTACTCGAAACTCTCACTCTCACTACAAACACTTCACCCTTAATGAAAACACTCTTGCGCCCTCTCACCGAGTCTCCACAAAACCTAATCCTTCCCTTCACTCTGCTCACGAAACCATCGTCGTCGTTTCTTTTGTTCACCGTTGTCACTGGCTTGAAGGAGGCCTCCTTACAATGATTTCAATCATTCGTCGTTGCAACAACTGTCGGCTTCACGGTATCATTTCAAGATAACCTTGTCTTTGAAATCTATTGTTGGATTGCCATTATAATTGTGAACATATACCTAGTTAATGTGTAAATTTGAAGTGTAGGGCTATGTTGTGGAGAAGAAATGCCTCCTAATAACTTCTGTAAATTGTATTGTACCTCTAATTGTAACTGATTTCCTCATTAAGTTATTTTATTGCTCCAATATTTTTTATTAGTTAGACAATTTTAGTCTAATTGACAGGTTCTCCACCACTCTAAGTTTAAAGGGAAATTAGAGATATTAGTTCAATTTACATTTCACACATTATTGAAATGTCTTCAAGTTCCCTCTCATTCTATTTTGTAAACACTGTCTAGTTTAGATAATGCATTTTAATAATGTGGAATAAGCAAGTGTTGTTATTAACCCTTGAGTTTGATAAAAATTTATTTTATGTCAAATGCATTATGCTACTAAACAAGTTGGTTTCCCCTCACGTAAACTGTCAAATGAAACTTCTTTCAACACTACTACTATATATTGAACAAGATCTTAGCAATGATCATTCTTTTATATTACTGAGAGAAATGTGTTTCTTTTCTTTTCTTTTAGTACAAGGACTTATGAACTTATTTGTTGGTTGCTTGTGACAATTGTTTTGTGTTGTATGGAGGCAAGAAAACATCAGAGGCAATTTGTGTATTAAATAAAACCTTAAATAATGTTACCTTTAATCAATCTGTGCCACATCAGTGTTAAGATAAATAATATGAATATGGAATCACTAATGAAGGGTTTCTTAGCATGTGAATTTGGCCTTTTGAGTAATTCAACTATGGTTGATGATGAGCTAGGGTTTTTGTTGTGACTATTGTCATTTGTGCAAATTATCCATGCAACTTCTATGAACTTTTCCTTTCAGTGTGTTGCTTCAACATCTATGATCTTTTCCTTACACTTTTGTGTTGCTTGTTATCTTGTCATCTATTGTGAAGCTACTCACTACATGTGTTGTGTGCATAATACCAAAAAAAATGCCAAGTCTTATCTAGGTAGGTATGATGTGACTTGATTTTAGATTGACACATTTTAGAGGTTTCACTTCTGATTAAGCTTTTTGAGATTAACAATTTAAGGTGAGAACCTAAAGAAGATCCCCTTGGACACGAACTTAACCAAGTGGTTAAGTAAGTGTGAAGGTTCACTTCTAGAGGGTAAAGAGAAAAACACAAATAAGGTGATTATGATGATGAAGGTAACTTGCGGAAATAAAAAGAACATAAGATGAAGAATGACAAGTGAAAACCAAAATAAAGACAAGCATAATAACATAAAGGGAAAAGGGAATGATGGCTTAAAAAGAAGATAAAAAGAGGAAGGAATGAAGGAAGTTTATGGAAGAAGAGAGGTTGTCACGCCACTTGGAGAAAAAGGTACTCCAAGATGAGTGATAAAAGAGTCACCACTTGAGGTGATGCACACTCAAGATAAGACCCAAGATGAACATTAGTCTCACTAAACACTCCTGCAGAGTTTCTTTACTATATTCAAATTCAATGTGTGAAATACTTAAGGCAAGGCACTCTATTTATAAGAGAGAGTGTCTTGGAGAGCAAGATAGAAGGGTATGGTTGTCATTTGTGAGAAACCTTCTAGAAGGTAGGTCAAAGAAACCTAGGTGAACATGTCATGAAAGGTGGGCTTGGTACAAACCCAAATTAATAAGCACACCTTACTCAAATACTAAGCACACCCTACTCAAATTACTAAGCACACCCTACTCTAGGTTATTCTTCTATTTTTCACCCTTAAAGTGAGCCCAATTTATTTTACAGAAACTTATCTTGTGAAAAGACTAGAAGGAAAAACAACTAATATTCTGGTCCATGTTTGGTTCTTCTTATGTTGAGGCTATTCTGAGGCCTGATGGGGTCTGGTCCTGTATGTTGAGATGACTGACCTAGTTGTGAAGTGTTTGTTGTGTCCTCGGTTATCTGCTTGTCGAGTTGGGTTGTATCAAGGTAGGTGTTGATAACTATGAGTTTCATTCAATCCCTGTGTCTTTGGCCTTAGTTTTAACTGATGGACCGTTGACAATGGTATGTTTAGGGTTTCAAATCCTTTTCAAAAACGTCTAAGTGTAAAACAACCGGTTGAAATGACAATTCAACAGGTTGATTTTCCACTTCTCTTTGATTATCCTTTCACGCCTTCCGGTCAGCCTGGGTCCAATACCAAGCCTAGTCAACTCGAACCCATATTAAGCCGAGTCGGGCCAATGTCGAGCAGAGTCGACTCAAGCCGATGTCGAGACGAGACGGTCCAAGCCCATGTCGAGCTAAGTCTTTCGGGTCCAATATCGAGTTGAGCGGACTCATGCCAATATCGAGACGACTGGGCTAGGGCTGATATCGAGCCGAGCGGGCCCAGGTCAATGTTGAGCAGAGCAGGCCCGAGCCAATGTCGAGCCGAGCGGGCCAAGGTTGATATCGAGCCAAGCGAGCCCAGGCCGATGTCGAGCCGAGAGGGTCTGGGTCGATGTCAAGCCAAGTAGGTCCGGGCCGATGTCAAGCTGAACGGGCCCGAGCCGATATCAAGCCGAACGGATTTCGATCGATGTTGAGCCGAGAGAGCTCAAGTGGATATCGAGCCAAGCGGGCCTGAGCAGATGTCAAGCCGGGCGAGCCCGGGCGGATGTAAAGCCGAGTATGCCCAATAGATGTCGAGCCGAATGGGCCCAGGCTGATATCGAGGCGAGAGGGCTCGAGCCAATGTCGAGGCGAGCGTGCTTGGACCGATGTTGAGCCGAGCGGGCCCAGGCTGATGTCGAGCCGAGTGGGCCCGGGCCGATGTCGAGTTGAGCGAGCTCAGGTCAATGTCGAGCTTGGTGGGCCTGGGTGGATGTAGGGACGAATGAGCCTGGGCCGATGTCGAGATGAGCGAGCTTGAGCCAAATTTGTCTATGTCGATATCAAGCAGAATCAGCCTGAGCCCATGTCCAGGCCCATGTGCAACTGAGTTGATTCGGGCCAATGTCGAGCCGAATCGGTGTCGAGGCGAGTAGGTATGAGCCCTTGTCAAGCCGTGTTAGTCCAGATCGATGTCGAGCCGAGTCGGCCCCAGCCCATCTCATTCCAAATAAGTCTGGGCTGATGTTCAGCTGAGTCAGTTTGAGCCGATGTGGTGTCGAGTCGGCCCAGGCTGATGTCAAGTGAAGTCGGCCCAAGCCCATGTTGAGCAGAGTTGGTCCTGGTCCATGTAGAGCCGAGTCGGTTTGGGTCATTATTGTGCCGAGTCGGCCTGGGTAAATGTCGAGCTGAGTCGGTCAAGGTCGATGTCGAGCAGAGTCGGCCCAGGCCCATGTCGAACAGATTTGGTCTTGGACAATGTCGAACTGAGTCGGTTTGCGCCGATGTCAAGCGGAGCCGGCCCGGGCTGATGTCAAGCAGAGTCGGCTGGGCCATGTTGAGTCGAGTCGGCCTGGGACCATGTCAAACTAAGTCGGTCTGATGTCGAGCCGAGTTGGTTCGCGTCCAGGTTGAATCGACTTAGGCCCAGTTCGAACTAAGTTAGTCTGTGTCCATATCCAAATGGATTTAATGTACTTGACAAAGTGGATTTAATCTAATTAACAAAGTGGATTTAATCTAGATTTAATCCACTTTAAATGGATTTAATAAAATTCAAATTAATTTGATCTAGTTAAAATGGATATAAATTTTAAATCCAATCCATTTGTTTGGATTTGGATTGGAACTTGATTGGATTTTGAAAAATCCAATCCATGACCACCCTTAATTATTTTGATGATGATTATAATTTCTTAAAATGTCCATGATATATTGGCTGGTCTAAAATGTTTTTGGTTTCCATTATGTTTTGATTGTAAGTATTAGACAATGAATTGGTATTATAGATAACAATTTTGTTGGTTTGATATTGGAGGTTCATTATTATTCTGGAATTGGTTGATTGCTGGTTTGATAAGGTTTATTGCTGGTCCAGAATGTTTGATGTTTTGATAGTGATATATTGATCATGATATACTATTTTGATTGTAAGTATTAGACAATGAATTGGTATTATAGATAACATTTTTGTTGGTCTGATATTGAAGGTTGATTGCTGGTATGAAATTGGTTGATTGTTGGTATGATAAGGTTCATTGCTGGTCTGAAATGTTTGATGTTTTGATCATGATATATTGATCATGATATATTGTTTTGGTTGTAAGCATTAAACAATGAATTGGTATTACTGATAGCAATTTTGTTGGTCTGATATTGGAGGTTCATTGCTAGTCTGAAGTGGGTTGATTGTTGGTCAGATAAGGTTCATTAGTAGTCTAACATATTGACAATGATATATTGTAGATGATATCTTGTATGCTTGATGATGTTGATTCATAACAGTTTTTTAGAATTTCTGTCATAATATGTCCAAGTCTTACAAGTATGCTGTTTTGACAATAATGATCATTACTTTCAATTTTATCAAGGAAAAATTGATGAGCTAATGTTGACAAATCCAAAAACCGCTTCAGATATATCTCCAGATGATCCAATTGGTGTCATATTTGGTAAGGAGCATCCAGGTCAAGTTAGAGGGCTATCATATGAAGGTTGTCCCAAACTTGCATTTGAAAGATCCACAACAAGGTTAAGTGGTATGAACTATGCTTCCTCTAGTTCAACTTCATCAAATGTGGAGGAAAAGGTAGTTCAAATGGAAAGTCACTTCAAAAAACGCTGTATATAGTGACAATTATTTTCGTATAAATTGGCGTTTATAAATGCCACAATATACGCGTGTGGCGGTTACCCGAAACGACATAGAATTGGCCGCCACAGAGTTTAATGTGGTGGTTATAAGCTACCCTTCGCAGCACCCGTCACTTTAACACTTTGTTTAAAGTGGCGGTTTTTATCTGTAAATAGTGTCAGTCATAACTATTGCAATTTAATTCATTGAAAATGATTTCAGTGCCATTATATATGTATAATGTGACGTTTTTAATTGTAAGTATAATAATAAAATTGTAAAAATAATACATTGGTTTCAACGACATAATTTTAATTTTAAATAAATGGAATTTAGCAACCCCTTTTTTATAATCTGGTTTATACAATTAAACTAAACATAATATATTTTCATAATAAAAAAATACTAATTAAATAAAATAATATATTAAATTATAAGCATCCATTCATTGCATTAAAAATTAAAACACACATAATATTATTCAAAAGTTGATACATAATTGAAAATTAAAACATAAATAATTTTTTAAAAGTTGATACATAATTTAAAATTAAAACACGCATAATTATTCAATAGTTGATACATAATTTAAAATTAAAACACACATTGTTCATCCCTAATCAGTTTTGCTTCTAACACTTGATCATATTACTTGATTAGGTGAAGAAACACCATTTCTAATATCTGATGCCTGAAATAAATAATTTTAAGTTGATGATTTTCAATATTTATAATCTATACATAATACAAATGGACAGGACTCTCAGGGTAAGTTTAAACACGTGTCCTCTCCAGAAAATTTTGAAAAAATAAATAAAAAGATTTAATACTAAAAGTAGTAAAACTTCCACCAATCAACACAACACACCAGGGCAAACCAAAACGTGACATGTGCCATGTTTTAAAACTCACTTTCCCGTTTGGTTTCCCCATTCTCCCTCATTTCGCTTTCTCTGTTCTCTTTCTTTAACATTCTTTTTCTCTCTCATCCTAATTTTCTCTGAAACCCTAAACTCCTCTCAATCTTTTGCCCCCTTCTCTCCTTTTTCCCCTTTACTCTTTTCACCATTTCGGCAACTGCAGAGCTGCTCTATTGGAAAGTAGTTTTGCCTAAAAACACCATTACCCATCTTTAGAAATGGCGCCTTCTTTTGAAATTTGAAATGGTAATGACGATTTTTTTCACTATATATTGTGTTGTATCCAACGCTTTTTCATTTCTGTTCCATTTTCTTCTGTTCATTCTCCATGGACCAGGTAATGCTTTATATCTTTTTGTTCGTCTCATTATCACATCTATGTTCTGTTTTACGGTTAATTTTTATTTTGCTGCAAATCCACCGTATATTCATTCACCTATTGAAGATTTTTTTCCTTTTTTGCATTCTAGGGTTTTCGATGGTTTAATCGTTAATGGCGTTTTTGTTTTTTCAGTACATGGTTTTATGGTTGAAAACGTCAAGATTAACAAAGCACGTAAAAGGTAATGATTTTGACCTCCTCTTTTGGTTATTTTTTATAATTGTTTGTTGCGTCCTCTTCTGATTCCATGGTTCATTAAAAGATATCTCCTTTTTACGGTTATATTCAGTCACCGATTGAAGATTTTTGTGCTTTTTTGCATTCTAGGGTTTTCGAGGGTTTAATCCTAAAAGGTACTGAGTTTTTACCTCCTCTTTGGATGCATTTGATAATTGTTTGTTGCGTCCTCTTCTGATACATAGGTTCTATAAGGAGTGACCATGGAAGAGAATTTCAGAATGAGAAGTTTGTCAAGTTCTGTGAGAAGTTTGGGATTCTGCACAATTTCTCTGCACCAAGAACACCACAGCAAAATGGAGTTGTAAAGAGGAAGAACAGGTCTCTTGAAGAGCTTGCAAGAACAATGCTTAGTGAATCATCACTTCCTAAGTATTTTTGGGCAGATGTAGTGAGTACCTCTTGTTATGTGATGAATAGGGTACTTATAAGGCCCATTTTGAAGAAAACTCCATATGAACTTTTCAATGGAAGGAAGCCCAACATCAGTCACCTTAAAGTCTTTGGCTGTAG
>Ga0123342_1006659_pt1 | contig 15844 bp, 9 predicted proteins | sample Turbeawhitnodule_FD_89960 | JGI IMG/M metagenome (GOLD analysis project Ga0123342, IMG submission 89960) | Root nodule microbial communities of legume samples collected from Mexico - Turtle bean Mexico white nodule | ecosystem: Host-associated > Plants > Roots > Nodule | place: Mexico: Nepantla... | reverse complement strand
TGCTTGATCTAAGCTTGGTTAGGCATCTAGGATAGGTCATGTAGCAAAAGGCAACCTTACACATACACAAGCCTAAATACAAGATCATCTAAACCCATTACAAACTTCAAAGCAAACTAGTTATTTTCTACATCAAACACACACTAAAACTAGGTAGACAAGAAGCTTCATCCATCTTCAACATATACTTGGTATGGAAATCACATATTTAAAGACAAATACAATAAATTGTATTTCTATATCGAATTAGAGTAATGTTAAAGAAGAGGTATGAGGAGGTGGGTAGATCATCATTGAGTATGGTCATTCTCATAAGTTATTTGTATAGAAAAAAATAATGTTGGATAGTTTACTTAGAAATTGGTGCAGTCAATTTAGATGAAAACATGGAAGACACATGAATTTGGTGAACTAAAATGGGAAAAAATTATTTGGTGAAGACTGGTATATAACTATCCACAATCTAATACACTACAAGAAATTTGGTCATTACCCATTAATAATTACATACGAATATAAATGTGTATGTAATACAAGAAATACATACGGACCTTACATACGAAATTATATTTGTATGTAAATTTTTGTTACATACAAATTTTTCCGTATGTAAGAATATATAACTTTTGTAAACAAAATTTCGTATAAAAAATTTGTATGTAAAAGGTGGCACGCTGAGGTGAGAAATTTTTTTAATGATAGATCCGTATGTAACAATAAGTGAATTCGTATGTAAAGGAATACATGTATTACATACGAAACTTACATACAGATTTTGTTAGGTTTTAAAAAAATAAAAATATTGTAAACCTAATATGTGGTTTTGTATGTGCGCCAGAATTCTCCATGCATTCCCTCCACTCTATTTCCCGAAAACGGTCTTCCCCAACCTAAGCTTCCCCAACCTAAGGTAAGGTAACCTGAGCTTGAATTCCCATATTCGCAACATCCCCAATTTTTGCAAAGTACCAGTTTTCAAAACCCTAGGTTGCTTAAGATGAGGCGAGTTGCGGTTTGAGTTTGGTAAGATTTTGCTTCATTTCTATTTCCCTTTCTTTAAATTTGATAGATCTTCTTTATGTTGGTGACTTCATATGCTTTCAAATTCGTAGGTTGTTCTTCCTCCTTTTTACTTGTGGATTCAAGTTCTTCTTTCGTGGTTGGTTTATTGTTGTATTTCTTGTTTCCTTCTAGCATTTACGGTTCAATTTCTCCTTTCACCAATTTCTTGTTGTGCACAAAGCTTGAAATCTTGCAAAGGCTTGGTCGTCCATGAGGTAGTGAAGAGGAGACAATGTAAAACTGCACCTAGTTTTTGTTTTAGGTTTTGTTTTGCACCTGCATTCTTTCTTTTAATTCATGTGGGTGTTTGATTTTGCCATTTGGTGCATGGAGATTGTGCGTATGGACCATCAGCTATGTTTTGTTACTTTGCTTCATCACTTTTTATGTTTGTGGGACCACCATGTGTTTCTACATCATAAGGGCTTAAAGTTATTTCAATGAAATTTTAATGAGAAGTGGTGGCTGAATAGTGAATATGAATTTGAAATGGGCTATAACCTATAGGTTGTGGAGGATCTTGTTGATAATTTATGCTATTTTCTTTTATATGATTGGCTTTTGTTAAAGGGTGTATTTATTTTTGTTCTATTTTTTGTATTTATTTTCTCCCAAATGAAGTTTGATTTTATATAAAAATGTGGTTATATTTGAGACAACACGGTGAAGAGAATGCAATTGATAACTTAGTTCCAAATTTTTTGTTTGTTCCTTCATGTCTTTTGTAAGCATAATCATGATTCATGGAGTTTGACTAAGTGTGTAAACATAGAGACCCACATATGTCATTCTCTGCAACTGATCTAGTATATTTGAATCTTTGATTCTTGTTAGGAGAAAAGTTGTTTTTATTTTGTTGATATCTGCCTCTGCAAGTTTTATGGTTAGGATGGAACTTAATGTGTAGTATAAAAATGTATGCAACAGGGGATGTTGTCCAACTTTTTGTCGTTCAGGAGTACTCGTCCAGGTGTGCTTTGGTGAACTATCGAGTGAAGCAATTTCTATATACTTGTATTGGTGTTGTACATCATAATAGGTTGATTTCATTTGTTTTAAATTCATTATTTTTTGGACCTTTGAATTTTCTAAATTTTCTTGCTAGTTGTTATTTTCTTTTTAGTTTATTGTTGTTTTGCATTGGATTCTAAGTTTCATGTCATTGTTAAATAATTGTACTTTCTTATATCATTTTATAGAAGAAATAAACAATTAATTGATTAACATTGATGAAAATTACTAAGTTAGTTAGTTTCAATTTTGATTAATAATGTCATGAATTTAAATATAGTTTAAAAAATAACTAGAGAATTCAATGGTTTAAGTTGTGATCATATTTATTAACACTATTGTAATTCAAGAGATAACTTTTCTATAATGGTTGTTCTTATATAGTTAATAGACCAATGAATGCTTCTACTATGGACACTAGACGTCTCATTATTATACTTTGCAACAAATTAAGGGTATAAAATTTAATTCATATAATTAGGATAAAAAAAAATTACACCCATTTATTTCCTGTATAGGGGATTGAGCATAGTATTAGTTAATTTCTTCTGTTTCATTTGTAATATTTTTTACATGATCAACCGATTAAAGTCAGAAAAATGGTTATACTTATACATATTTTTTTAGGTACGAATGAATTCTTAAAATGGTTTTTTATTTAGACAGGACCTGTATTCCTGAGTTTTCTTGCTTACTTCAATTAGAATGCCATTAGAAGTGGTGGTTGAACAGTGAATATGAATTTGAAATGGGTTATAACATATAGGTTGTGGAGGATGTTGCCAATACTTTGTGCTATTTTCTTTTATATGATTCACTTTTGTTAAAGACTTAATACTCATGTTGTTCCTTCACCTAATATCCTAAGCTTTTGGGAGAGTTAGTTTGTGACATGGTATCAAGGTCTCTATGATCATTTGGTTCTTGCAGCCTCGGTCCATAATTAAGTTTATTTTAAGAACAAATGACAAATGCACATAATTAAATGGGCTTGTGCATTTATCATGATTAAAGCCCAAATAAATGGCTCATATGAGAGGAATTTTTTTTTCATTAATAACTTGGTTTTGGGAGAGTTTATTTTATTAGTGATAAAATTGAGGTTGTTTGATGGGTAACAATATTTTTGGGATAGTTTGAATGCAAGTTTCTACTGTTGTTTTTTAGTTGATTCTCAAATTTTGTAAGCATTTTGTTTACTATATAATTTATTATAGAGAGCAGAGAAAAAATAGTGCTAGGGGGAGGATAAAAAAATCTTTAAGAAAGTTAAAAGAAAAAGGTAAAAGACAAAAGACAATTAAAGAAGATAAAAAAAATGCACCAGACTTACAAAAATCATTTGAAGATGATCCATAAGGGGTATGTAAACACCATCCTACCCACTTACACCATCCTATAAAAAGGTAACTAATGTGTTTTCTATCAAAACTAGATCAAGTTTTCTAGGAAGTTTAGAGGTGTCAAGTTCCCCCAAAAATGATATGTTTCACGTGGAGACTCTTTCATAATAGACTATGAACTAAGGATATTTTTAGAAAAATAAATGTTTTGACCTTAAATGATGTGATTTTGTGTCTTATTTGTGATGTAGTTGATGAAATTATTTCTCATCTCCTACTCACTTATAATAAAACATATTTGAAGTGGAAGCAATGTCATGGTTGAATACAAATTTCAATGATGCTACCAGACAATAAAAAAAAAATTCTAGCAACACTTGATTTAGGAATCAAAATGCAAATAAACAATAAACAAGATTAGAGTATCTGGTGGTGTGTTGTTGTATGGTCTTTCTGGAAGTACAAGAATATCAGGGTGTTTCATGATGTGATTTTCTGCTTTGATGATATTATATAATAGGTAAAAAATTAGTGTTAAGAGTGGCTCAAGAAAATAAATCCTAAATAATGTTACCCTTTCATATTGTCTGAATTTATGCATATCCAAGTTACAAGACAAATATGCACCATTCACTACAAGAAAATCATGAAATGGAAATCAATTTTAGAGACAAAAAATAATTAGTTGCTATAGTGACTAAATTAGAGACCATTTTAGAAAAAAAAAGCTGGTTTAAAATTAGTTTTTATTATTGTTAAATGGTTTCTAAATTAGTTTTTATTATTGTTAAATGGTTTCTAAATTAGTATCTAATTAGCTACCAAAGTTTTAACTACCAATTATTTAGTTTCTAAATTTCGTAGCAAAAATCTTGGTAGCTAATTAGATACCAATTTAAAAATTATTTAACAATAATAGAAACTAATTTAGAAACCAAACATTTTTTTAGTCTCTAAAATGGTTTCTAATTTAGTCACTATAACAACTAATTATTTTTATCTCTAAAATTGGTTTCTATTTCATTATTTTCTTGTAGAGATTATTTATGTGCTCATCTAGATCTTCTAATCAAAATTATTCTTTCCACAAGAATAGGTGCAATAATTTTGGTATAATATGCTTTAATAGGGATAACTCTCTATTTTAACTCACTACTTTACTTTGTGTTTGAGATGGTAAATAGTGCTTTAGAAGGAAAACATTTTAGTATGGTTAGAGGACTTTTTTTTATATAATTATACACTAGACATTATGAAAAAAAAAATATTTTTATTTTAAATTTGGTTGGTGAACTAAGGGTGTAGATGTATATATTTTTTTGTTAGAGGTGTTGGTATACAATTTTTGGAGTACTCAACATTGGGTCCATGTAAAGGTAAATGCTTTTAGAAAGTAGTATTATCTTATTGTCTCCTGTGTTTTCTATTTTAGTAGGTTGAACATTTGACTATTTGGAACTTTTTAGATTTTTTTACAATTTTAGTGTGATTATCTAATAAGTTTTATAGCATATTTCTAGTATGTTGATGTTATATAAGACTATAAATCATGAAAATAATGAATTACTTTTAAATTTTAAAACTGAAAGTATAAATAAAATATTATTATTTTCAAATACTTTTTCATTAAAAAAATTACAAGAAAACACTTATTGTAAGAAGACAAAAAAAATCTTAAAATTTATAATAAGTTTATCTCCTTATTTGCGTGGTTGAATTGTCTTAATTTGCACTCACTCATTTTTTGTCACCAAATTAATTCAACACGTGATTGTCAGGTTAGGTGCAAGAATATTAACTACATCAAAATTTAAATAATAAAGTTATAATATCATAATTGGTCAGTTCAAAGAAACAAAAATTTTACATTTTAAGTTTTCAAAAGGAAGTTTAACTAGTTATATTTAGTTCCCATGATTATTATATAAACTTTCCTGCTTAAAAATCATCGATATTTATCTTTACAAATATTGTTTTAATATCTATGCATACAAATTTTAATTTATATCATATATGAAAGTTGTAAGAACTAAAATTAAATTAAAAACTATATGCATATAAAAATGAATTAATTATTTAGGTAGAAAGTAAAAGGTAAAGTTTGTTTAGGTATAGAAAACAAATGAATAATTTTACATTTTAAATAATACAAATAAGAAATATAATATAGCCATTAGTTTTTTTTTTTAAAAGAAGAAATATATACAAAGAAGTGAAATAGGGAAAAAAGAGAGTTAAAAATGATTCGTTTTTTATATGTAGAGGAGTTATAGTAACATATTATAATACACATAATTTTCTACTAGTTAAAATTGATTGAAAATTACCAAAAAGAAAAACTTGATAAGTAGTGAAATTAACTAATATTTGACATTTTAAATAAATTTTGAGAAAGAATAAAAATAAACTTAAATAAAAACATTTTATTGGTATTTCTTTTATCCATGTTCTCTTTAACTCAAAATAACAATAGTTTGAAGTTAAAAAAATTGAAATTAAATTATACTTTAGTTTTAATGAAATACTAATTTCTAAATAAATTAGATTGTTTGTATTTATAAAAGCATTACTAAACATATAATATTATTTTAACAAACAACATTTTTTTAAAAAAATTTGAGTAAAAAGTGAAAGTGAAGTTTAAATTGCAATTTGACAAATATCTAAGTATCGTGAAATGCACATATAAGTATTTATTTTAATTCTATTTATATATATAGATATTTAAAATAAATTTATTTTAACTTTATGTTATATATATATAAAATATTTTTTAGTTTAAATTTATTTTCAATTTAAAACACATTGGAATTGTTGAAGAAAAAAAACTCATATAACTTTTCTATTCATCTCATTCCTGATTTACTATTTACTTGGGTGTAGAAGGTTTTCAAAAATCAGTCTATTATGTTTCAAAATAATTATAGAAAATATTGGTTTAAAATCTGTTTTACACATTATCGCATTATGCTTTAAATTTGTAGAGTGTCTCCTTTTCTTTTCTTTTTTCTCAGAATTTTCATATTTTAGTTTGAAATCTATTTCATATACTGGCCAAAAGTTTATCAATACTTTAAATATTGGATTAAATAATATTTTTGAATTGAATATATTTTATGTTATTTTATTATGATATGAAATTGATTTTTATTTTTTAAAAATTTAAAATATTAAATTTTGATTGTATTTTTAGTTTAGAAATGATTAGAATAGAAAATTGATAATGATTATTATTTTTTATAATTCCAAATATAATTAAATTTATTTTTTATATAAAATAATTTTTTTATATAAAAATATTTAAAAAATATATCATAATTAATATTTTTATTTATATTAAACTGGATGTTATAATTATAATAAATAGTATTATTAATTATTTATAATCAATATATACTTATCAATACTCTTTATAATATTTATACTAATTATAATTATAAATATTTGTTATAATATTAATATTATAACTGATTACTTTGTACAGCCCCAGCTTTACTAGATGTGACTAACTTATTAATATCTACCTAGGTTATTTATACCGACATATTATAATTAATATAAATATTATAATTAACATTTATAAATAAATATTTCAAGTTATATTTATTATAATTATAAGATTTAGTTTTAATAAAAAAAATATCAGTTGTAATATATTTTAAATATTTTTTATATAAAATAATTTATTTTATATAAAAAAATTAAAATTACATTTAATCCAAAATTTTCATCCTAAATGTTATAATATAATTTATATCAAAAATTTATTGTCAATTATTTATTTTAATATTTTTATATCATTTCTACTATAGAAATATAAAACTAAACCTTATTTAACTGTTTTTTGAAAATTTTCACACGGACAAAGAAAAAGTGAGCATGGTTGGATCGTGACACAACACACTCTAACCCTAGTTTTAGTTTTTTTTATTTTGTCATACTCATGAAAGTTTAAATCTTTTGGATTAATTTCTCGTAATTTTTCAATGAGTTGTGAAGTTTTTATTAATAAAAGTTTATTTTTCAATTCTAAATAAAAAAAAAAGAAAAAGAAAAAAAAGAAAAAAAAAAGTGAGCATAATATAGTCTGGAAGTTGACAGTGAGAACATTGAAAGATTCAATTTCTGAAAACTCTTTTTTCAGTATTTGTTTTTCCAAAGCACAAAAGTCTTTTGAAAAGCACAAAAGTTGTTTTACCATTATTGGAAATAGAGGTGGACAGTTTTACACAAATAAGTCCAAATATCATAGTCATTTTTTTAATTAAATTTATTATAATATTTTTTTTTGGTAAATAATTTTAAAAAATGTGACAATAATGAAAGACTTGTGATACTAATTCACACGTGTTCAACCAACTACCTTTCATGGAAACAAACACAAACACCTTCTACAAACTTATACCTCTGTTTGTGTTCTCACCTTGTACACAGTCTTCTTTTTCTCTGGTTTTTCCATCTTCTCCACAAGTTCTTCCCATGGAGTCATCACCAAGAACAACCCACATAGCCATAGTCTCAGTCCCTGCTTTCAGCCACCAAGTCTCAATCCTCGAGTTCGCAAAACGACTCCTCCATCTCCAAGCCAACACCTTTCACATCACATGCATCATTCCCACACTCTCTTCTTCACCTTCCCCCTCCAAGTCCCTCTTCTTCGATTCCCTCCCTCACAACATTCACTGCATTTTCCTCCCCTCCTTGAACTCCCAAGACCCTAACAACAAAGGGGTCCCCGTGGAAATCCAGATTCAGGTCTCCACCGCTCGCGCCATGCCCTCCGTGAGAGAAACCCTAATATCACTCTCCAAAACCACTGGCCTCACCGCTCTCATTGCTGATGCTATGGCTCCTGAGGCTCTGGAGTTTGGTAAGGAGCTCGACATCTTCTCCTACATATACTTCCCTTGCTCCACCATGGTGCTCTCCATTTGCTTTCATTCTCAAAACTTGGATGAAGAGGTTTCATGTGAGTACAAGGATCACCCTGGTTTGATACACCTTCCTGGTTGCATCTCTATTAGTGGTGGTGATTTTCCAGACAGTATGCAAGATAGAGGAAGTTTGGGGTACAAGCTTTTCCTTCAACGTTGCCAAAGGTACCTTAATGCTCCTGATGGTATATTGGTGAACAGCTTCATGGAATTGGAAGAAGAAGCAACAAAAGCAATATCCCAACGTGGTAAAGATGGTGGTGGTGATTATCCTCCTGTCTATTCAGTTGGGCCCATTACACAGAGTGGGACCAGTGAAAGTAGGTGTGAGTGTTTATTGTGGTTGGATAAACAAGAAGCTAATTCAGTACTTTATGTGTCTTTTGGAAGTGGTGGCACACTTTCCCAAGAGCAGATCAAAGAACTTGCATTAGGGTTGGAGTTGAGTAGGCACAAGTTTTTGTGGGCTAATTTGAGAGCACCAAATGATAGGGCAAGTGCTACTTATTTTAGTGATGGGTGTTTGGTGGATGATCCTTTGCATTTTTTGCCTTTGGGATTCCTAGAGAGAACCAAGGAGCAAGGTTTGGTGATGTGTGGGTGGGCCCCACAAGTGGAAGTTCTTGGTCACAAGTCGATTGGTGCATTTTTGAGTCACTGTGGTTGGAATTCGGTTTTGGAGAGTGTGGTGCATGGAGTGGCAATGGTAGCATGGCCTTTGTTTGCTGAACAAAGAACCAATGCAGCTTTGGTGACAGATGAACTGAAAGTTGCTCTGAGGGCAAAGATGAACACTGGTGAGAGTGTAGTGGTGAAGGAGGAAATTGTTAAGGTCATAAAGGGTCTCATGGAGGGTTTGGAGGGTGAAGAAATTAGGAAGAAAGTGAAGGAACTGAAGAAGCTTGCTAATTCTGCTATGATGGAAGATGGATCCTCCACAAGGACAATATCAAAGTTGGCACACAAGTGGAAACATTTGGGAAAATCTATGTAGAAGAAATCACCTCAGAAGTAGTTCCACTTGTTCCTTTGTTTCATGATTTCATGTATTAATAAATGAATCTTTGTTTGATTAGGTTGAGTTTAATTATCCATTGAGTACAACCTTTTGGATTGTCTGAGATTAGATGAAATAAAATGAAATAGTATTATCATAAAGTTCTATTCCTTTGATCTCATTTTGTATGAGATACTCAACTCTTGTTTACTAGTTTTATCATCATAATTTTTACTTCATAAAAATAAATTGTATTAACAGACGTTTATACTTTTCTGAAAATTGTAATAGTTATATATGCTTACTTAATATTGCTACTAGTATATAAAAGTCTAATTTCGTTTTAAAATAACAAAACAAAATAAGTTTTAACTAATTTAATAATTACTTAATGTATTGATTAAATTAAATGTGATTTTGGGCATTAAAAAACTATTAATATTTAAAATAATTTCTATTATTAATAAAAAAATTATAAAATAGTTTATAAATCAATATTTAATTTAATTTATAATGATTAATTTATTTTTAAAATTAATTGTTGTACCTGTGTGGATGTCAGGGGCTAAGTAATATTGATCCACATCAATACGCAATGATTGTCGTGTCCTTAGTTGTCCAATTCTTCAAGTCTCTCTACCTCTTCACGTGCCTTGGTCGGCGAGGGTACCTACGATTGCACTCCGACGCTCAAGTCAGCGATGGTGCTCAAGTGAGAGTTCTCTCATATATCAAAACGTACCTTTTTTTTCCGTTCAGAAGTTCCTTTAGTAGGTTGACTTGGGCCTTGGCTGTGTGGGCCAAGTAATCGATCACTATAGACATGCTTAGTGGTCTCTGGGTCGTGTCTGGTGGCTTCCTGATATTAAGGGAGTGCTCTATCAAATGTCTTTGACTTATTCAATAAAAGTTATATGTGTTTATTTTCCACGTGTAACTATGTTTATTATTCATTCAAGTTATTTGATATGCGTACTTCGATCGTCCGGATATGTTCGGTACAATTGTTATTTAATAATCTTTTGGTAATGAAAAGAAAAAAATTAAAATAATTTATAATTAGAGAGTAAGATTGAAAAAATTTAAAACCAAATTTTGAAATTTTGTAAAATATAATTTTACCTAATTAAAGTAAAAAAAAAATTCTACTAATCTCAATAAATTTCATTGCGGTTCATCTACCCAATTTTAAATAGTTATCACCAAAATGAATCGTTTTGTTCTAAGAGACGTGCAACAAATGAATTATATTAAACATAAAGGTACAACATGTGATTCAGAATCTTAAACCATATTGAGAAATGAATACTATTTACTTTTGGATATAGAATTTTGTATCAATATCATAGTAATAAAAAAATAGTATTACAAGTGCTTCTATGGAACACAATTAAATGCTTCACGTGACATGGAAAAATGGAGGACCACATGAATTGAAGCTAAAAACGTTTTGTCAACAAGACGCCATTAATGTTAGAGGTGGGGTTTGCGATTTGAAAAGTATTTATTCTTCTCTACGTTAATATAATCTTACATAGAGTTGAGGTTAATATAATTTAAATACACTTTTTTTTTTAATTTATTGAGATGTTTTGTAAGGACAAAATCGTGATGGAACACCGACCTCTAAAACAGACAAAATTTTGGATATGGCGATTGATCCTGACGATGCTATCTCTCAGACTTGAGGTTGGAACATTGACATCATTTGTGGAAACGAAAATGTGTCTCAAACCCTTCAGATAGGGAGAAACCACTCCCTTTAGACCTCGATTGGGGGCTTGTTATGATACCGTCAATATAGTTGCGGATCACGTCATGTGTTTGACACCGCCAATGTCTCACCTTGGAAAGACCAATCTTTGCAACAACCTTGGATAAAGACTCTTCGGATTAACCATCCTCAAGCCTAGGGAGCAAATGTACCAGTACAGTCTGCACGACCGAGACTCTGACTCGGCTCCCGATCCAGACCGACCGACATGAGCAACAACGAGACTGAATAATGATCCAACGTTTGTTAATCTCTTTTTATTAGGCCCATCAACGACAATGGACTCACAATAATTATATAAATTAGCACAAATCTCAAAGAATCAGGGACGCAATCATCTAATCCTAAATACTGAGTGTCGAGTGTCGAAGTTTGACTTGAACATCAGAGTGCCTATTGCAGGTACCATCTGAGTTCGAAGCTAGCGAGGAGGATGAGTGGAAGAGCGAGAGTAACAGAAGTTCGTTCGATAGGAGGGAGTGAAGTGCAAATCGACCAACCGACCAAAGAATGATTTGAATTGTTCTCTTATTCTAATCCCGTTCGAAAACACTTATCGATGAAAAACGAATATGGAGATAATAACACATCAATTTACACTTTTTAAAAAAAAAAAATTATGTTACTTTCCTAACTTTGGTTCTAAATTTTGTCTCGTATTTAAAAAAAAAGTGTCTCATTATAGTTTAACTCACCTAAATATTTATTATACTAACATGTTTCTTAACTTCTGTCTTTAAGGTATACTACTGAGTTTTTTTATGAGTTTTCTAATCTCTATTCAAAATCCTACTAATTTATTTTTATAAAACTATTGAATTATGTGAGTTTTTTTAGTAGTTTACTTATTTTATTTGATAATTTTCTTGAGCAACATATTAAAGAAAAGTCTTTAATATTTAACCACACTATTTATATTGTTTGTTTTATTAGCCATATAATTTTAGTACACTTTTTTTTAGTGTAATTAGAATAGTAACATTCATATGATCTAATTTGTAGTTAATTAGTGAAGTTTTCTTCAATTATATATATATATATATATATTAATGAATGAATGAGTTTGTGGCCTTTAATTGAGTCTAAGTTGTGTAATTTGTTATTGGGTTTTCATCACACATAAATTTATGAAGAGAAAACAAAAAAACAAAAAATCTCAATAAAACATAATAGAGAAGAAGCTTAGTAAAGAAGAAACTAAAAAGAAAGACAAACAATGAATAAGAAAACAAATAGATAAGAAAATAAACAAAAGAAGACGAAAAAAGAAAAAAATGAACTATAAAAAATAGGGATAGAAAATAGGAACAACGGAGAAGATACCTAGTGAAAATAGAGTTTGGAGTAGATGAACAAGAGGATAGAATTAGAAAATAAAATCAAGAGAAAGTATACTTCTAAGAAGATAAATAGTAAGAAGTGAAAAGATGAAGAATATTTTGGATTATTATATAATAATTATTAATTTTTTATTTATTTTTCCATAAAAATCAGTAATTATTTAAATAATTTATTTATTTTATCTTTTAGGTTATATAAGTTTATTACTATATATTTTACAATGTATAATAAGATATTACAAAGTGAACTTTAACCTCACACCGAGAGTAACAGAAGCTCGTGTGTGAGATACCATATTACGAAATGAACTTTAAGCCTAACTCAACCCCATAAAACCGGCTCAATGGGTTAAGGTTTGCACCCACTTATATACCATGAAAGGCTCTAATCTCTAGTCGATGTGGGATCTCCAATATAAGATTTGATTCATCATTCAAAATACAAATATATTTTGAATAATAATCTTTACTTTCTCCTTTTAATTAAGAGTTATTACATGTGTGTATGATTCTTCCTATATGCAAATGAGGCATGCTAGCTTATATATATATATATATCTTGCTTATGATATGAAAAATTGTGGGGGAAGTTGATTTGTGAATTAGATTGCTGCAACTTTTTTAGTTGTTTGCTCTATTAATTTTTTGCACCAATTATGCACAACAGTTCATCGAATTTCTGCATGATTTTGTTTTGTTATAACATGCTCTTATAATAATTACATCTTAAGCTCATCTAAGAACTCACATGGCAAAAACAACAGTAGGTTATCATTGTCCTCCCACATGCTGAACAAGAAATTTATGGAGTTATAGTTCCAAGCCAAAGGCTATTATATCTCATTGAGTTCATCACGTGAAAGGGTCCCTTCATTCCCAAAAAGACTCAAACAAGACTTTCGAGCCTCATTTTAAACTCATGCAAAACAATTTTACTTTGCTTCAACAATTGGTCCACCCACATTAGGTTTACCTATTTTCTTATGCTATTGTATCTCTATTCTCAAAATAATCTTATTCCAAGGATTCTTCATTATTAAATATAGACAATCAAAGAGTTTTTAGATTGTATATCACTATATATACTTTAAAACTTTTTCCATACCATTTTCTCTTTTCAAATCATCATCATATATATAAAAAAAAAACTTAACTTTTTTTTTTGCATTACCGAAATCTTGACGAGTAGTCTTTAAAAATAATTTAGATTACATGATAAATGTAACTAAAAATCAATTAAGTCAACTTTAACTTGAAATTAATTGAGTTGCCACTACAAGAAAATCATCAAGTAGAAAATAATTTTATAAACAAAAATAATTAATTGTTATAGTGACTAAATTAGAGATCATTTTAGAGACTAAAAATATTTTTGATTTCTAAATTAGTTTTTATTATTGTTAAATGATTTCTAAATTGGTATCTAATTAGCAACCAAGTTTTTGCTACCAAATTTAGAATATAAATAATTGGTAGTTAAAACCTTGGTAACTAATTAGATACCGATTTAGAAACTATTTAACAATAATATAAACTAATTTAGAAACCATTTTTTTAGTTTCAAAAATGGTCTCTAATTTAGACACTATAACAACTAATTATTTTTTGTGTCTCTAATAAAATTGGTTTCTATTTCATGATTTTCGTGTAGTGTGAGTATATTAAAATTAGTTTTGATTTATCTTATATTTATAATTATTTAAGTTAGTATTGATTTAATTAATATTAATTTAATTTATTTATAATATTTATTAAAGATAATGTCGATATAATTAATGTTAATATTTATTATTGTTAATACTTATATTTATTTAAGTTTCTATTCTTCGATGATAAACAAAATTTAAGTTTGTTTTAACAAATTTGATGTTAATATTATTTATTTAAATTAATGTTGATTATATTTTTTTATGTTAGTATCAATTTAGGCTATGATAATCTTATTTATTTGCTATAAATTTGTGTGATTCTTTATTATCTTATAATAGGAATTATAGATAAGTCTTAATTCAAGGAGTTATATTTAATAATGACAAAATGTTATAATGCATATGATTCTACCATTGAGTGCTCACACCCAAATGTCCCACCCATTTTTCTATATAAATGTACCAAATATCTCACATCACATCACATTCTTTTTTTCTGCATAAGATGAAAGTCTTTTTAGCACTAAGAAGGAAGTCTCATTCTAACATAATTGTTCTTTTTCAATTAGTCCTTCAATTTAATTTATCTTTATATAATTCAATTTATTTTATTTTTTCCATCTATTTATTTTTTTGTATGTTGAAGATGAAGAGAGAGATGATTACACATATTTTTTTAAGAAGAAAATGTAGATGATAGTAATATTTAGATTTATAAAATATTTCTTTAAAAATATTAATATTGTCTAAGTTGATCTTAAACCACTATAATTAAAGATCAATTTAAAATTTAATAACCAATGTTTTAGTTGACATTATTTGGTGTCAACATTCAAAAGCCAATGATAATGAATTAATATCTATAATTTTGTTGATTATATATGTGACATAAATATGAAGCTATTAACTAAATAAAATTAGATTTTGTATGTTAGTATCACACTAGCGCAGAAATGCTAAATAAGGGTGGCTATTTTATATTTACAATGACGGCGATAGAGCTGCATTTGATCAAAGAGATATAAATGTGGCTATATAGCCGCATTTGTACATACTATTTATAAGGGCGGCTATTTCTGGTAGCCGCATTTGTATATGCTTCTGAATCAGGTGACCGGGTTTAGGGGTATAACATTTACATATGCGGCTATTACCAACGCCGCATTCGTAAATCATGCGCTGGATTTATAAATGCGGCTATGGTAAATAGCCACACTTGTAAATAATGGTTTTTTTAGTGCAATTTGTTTAGTGCTAATCCCATATAAATTAACCTGTTCAATTATATATACCTAGCCAGACAAATACATAAATTCAGATATTCATAGAATCAAATATATATTGATCAAAATGTACATTACAAACACTAATCAAATTACATATAATCCCTACACTATTGATCAACTATCCTAGAATTATAAAAATTTATGAAATATGTGGACCGAGAATGTCTCACATATGCTATGGCATCCGAAGTCATTGGTGCTTCATCCGTGAAGAATTGCATTTCAAAATATGGTTGACATAAATTAGTTTTAAGATACATATATGTTCAAGAATTATAGAAATAATTTAACATATCATGTTACCTCTTTCCAATGGTAATCATCAATTGCATAACGTAATAGCCACACTCATAGCTTCCTGGTTGTTTATTACACTATAATCCAACAAAAAGTAAAAGTTAGTATATTGATAAACAATGATAAGAGAAAGAAAAAAATTACAAACCTT
>Ga0123342_1006658_pt1 | contig 15844 bp, 1 predicted proteins | sample Turbeawhitnodule_FD_89960 | JGI IMG/M metagenome (GOLD analysis project Ga0123342, IMG submission 89960) | Root nodule microbial communities of legume samples collected from Mexico - Turtle bean Mexico white nodule | ecosystem: Host-associated > Plants > Roots > Nodule | place: Mexico: Nepantla... | reverse complement strand
GAGTAAATGACTAGTAGATTCCTCCTTCAACCTGCAAAAGCAACAAACTAAAACGTCAGTCATCACCCCGCATCGTGCCAAGTTGACTTTAGTAGTAATCTTGTTTTCCCACACCCTCCACGCCAGAACCTGGGTCGTAGGTAAAGCCTTAATACTCCAGAAAAATTTATACAAATTTGACAATTCCCCTCACTATATCCCCTTAAAACACCATAGGCAGATTTAACCGAAAAAACAGGAGGCTCACCATCTCTCCAAACCCGCAAGTCATCAAAATCTGGAACAAGACTCAACCCTCTAATCTCATCAAAAAGTTGGCCTACCTGAGGCTTCTCCCATTCAAACAAATCTAAAAGTATATATACTCAATTTTATTTTTTACTTATTATGAATGAAATGTAATAGCCATATTTGCTTTTAAAAAAGTGACATAGACTTTAAATTTCACGTCCCATTATATTAAAGTTATATTCGACCGATTTAAATGCGATTTTAAAGCAAACTACAAAAGTCAACAATATTATCGCATATACATAAATGATAAGATATTACTTCAAATAATATGTATGTAAAATAATTAAAATAATTTTTAAACCATGTTCAACAACATATAGAAAAATAAGTCAAGTCATTCATCTACTACTTAATTGTAGAAGGAGAATATTGCCTTTCGTGACCTTACAACATTGAAATAAAACTGACTGGTGTAAGCATTTATGTGATCTTTACAAAAATATTCAACAAATTGTAAGCTATTCATTACACTACCTAACCATGCAATTTTTGTTTACTTTAGTATCTCCCTCAATAAAGATTAATTTGTTTAAATCTTCTTAACAAAGAAAATAATTAAATTAAATAGAAAGGAATCAAACTAATGGAATGATTCATTGATACATCAATTATAAATAATATATAATATATAAGTTGATGAATTTTTATTTTGTTTTTGGTTTTAAAATATTGAATTAGATTCAAAGTTTATTTCTTAATATGGGGTATTAGAACCATTTGGAATCTATCATAACCGCTATCAAGTCGTTATTGGACCACTCATAAATATATAGTTTCACGCACAAGTTGCTAGGTCTTAACGTGAAAGTTATGTATTAGAGATTTTACATCAACTACAGATAAAAATATTTCATAACATATAAATTAGTATAAACCTTATCTTATAAGTCGATTTTACGATATTAAGTTAGATTTAAAAGTTTATTTCTTAATAAGATTTTTTATAAAATAAAAGTTAAAACAAATATTTTGTAAAATTAAAGTGACTAATTATTTTAGTTTCAATGGGAGAAATGAAATTCTTCTCCTAATTTGATTTTTATTCCCTAACTCGCCAAATGAAGCCAAGGAAAAGGTCACTTTCAAGACGCGTAGTATGGATAATATTATTGAAGAATTCAATGTTGCGAATAAATTCAGTTCACATAATAGTTATCATATTTTTCAAAGAGGGAATCTTTTTATAGGAAAGTGTCTTTATCTACGACCCTGAAGGCGTGGAGCTTCTTAATATAGGATTATTATTACTATTAAGACATGTTTTTCCTTAATTCCTATGTCACCTTAGTTGGGGCGTCACTTTAATTATTTATAAATAAATAAAGAAAGAAAGAAAAGAAAAATAAATAAATAGATAGAGGAAGTGCAAGAAAGAAAAGACAAAAAATATGTAAAAGATGAGTTTATATAAAGATTTTTTTGTTTGTAATTAAATAGACAAGTAAAATTATTTTTTACAATTTTTTTATTTATTATTAATAGTATTATTTCATTCATATATTTATTTGTTTTTAATACACTCTTATCTTTATAATAGCTTGGTAAATTCTGCAAACTTAGAATTCGGTTTTGGGAAATCGATTTTTTTACGTCCTCTTAATTAGTAACAATAATATTATTTTTGTTTTTTCAAAATGGAAGAGTTCTGAATTTGATTTCTCAATAACCAAATTCTGACTTTTTGCATCATATATATTTTATGGTGGTAAACAAAGATAAGAGCGTGTTCTTTAGGAGATTTTTATTGGTATCTCTCGTAGTTAGAAAAAAATCAATTACTTTTTACTAGAGAGGTTTTCCATGTACTTATTTTATTTAAGAAAAATATTTTTATTAATTAAAGGAAAAAGTTGTTTAATTAAAAAAGCAATACTAAAAATAATTATAAAAAGGTCCAGGTCATTTATATATTGGTATAATTCTAGAAATTTTCACTTATGTTTCTGTAGTACCGAAAACAAAAATATCTTTACTTTAACATCCCTATTTTTATTCATATTTGTTAATATATTATGCATGTAATATCTAATTAACATATAAACATATAATACTTTCTCATATTTATATCTCAAAAAAATATCACTATTTATAGGGATTTAATATATACACAAAAGTATACAAATAAAATATTTAAAATAAAACATTTGTTCTTCTGGCTATTCACTGAGGAACTCTATCACCTTCAACTCCATTTGTTCCCGTGTAAATTAACACGATTATCACATATTTAAAGAAAACAAACACAAAACAAAACACAGGGTAAACTTGCTATTTTTTAGCATTCTAATATAAATTTGATTTTTAAAAACACACATAATTTATCAAATTCTCATAATTTACACAAAGTCATAAATCACATTTATCATCCACAATATTCCTGTCAGATTTTTACTGACTCACATACTTATACACTCGACTCTACTTTCGGAAGATTCGTGTATTGAAATTAGCATCCAGATACCTGCATATGTTATATTACTCATTGTGAATCCACACAGTCATGCGCATAATCAATCTCAATATTTCATTATTTCATCATCTCATGTGATAGGGTAAATCCATTTGATATGCTCTGATGATCAGTTCTTTCAAACCTCAGACTCAGTCAAATGAACCTCCTTCGACTCTAACCAACTGAATAACTTCATTTATGTGATTCTATTAGTAGAGTCAGGATTGTTTCATTCACAGGACACTCATAAATCAATACACCTTAATAACAATCTCAACACGGTATTTTCTTTCCTGAAAATACTATGTCTTGATCACACTTTCACCTCATTACGTACATCATTTAACACATCAATGCACCATTCAATCATATCATATTTTAAACTTTCTAAACAATCCAAATATATCTCAAAATTCACTTAAACACACAACTAAGTTCCAAATACACTCTCTCTAAATCAATCATCATCTAAAATCAAACAACCACTTCTCATCAAACATCTCATTTAAGTAATTCAACAAATATTCAAAAATAGCTCAACTCATTTATATTATCATTTAAACATTTTCAATTCTCAATCACAAACACTTTCAACAACTTATTCACCTTAAAATCAATATAAAATATTCAAAATCAACCATTTAAGTCAATATATTACTTTACTCTTCAAAAGAGACAATCCTGCAAGCAAAAATTGGAACCGGTGACCACGCCACCCCATATCTAGATCTTCTAATCTAGGGTTCTATTTTTTAAAAAAAAACTAGTTTCTTTTACCTGAAGTTTAGTAGATGCTCCCTAAAAGCTCCAAACCACCAAAAGCTCAATGATAGTCTAACCTGCACCACAAAGTTATGATAAAAAATCTAACTATACCATTAGGACCGTGAGCTAACAAAGACTATTTCTGAAGATAAAATCATCACATGCAAGCTTAAACTAAAGACAAACCTAACTCAAAGAAAAAGGAGCTAAGAATGAACTTACTCTATATGAGATTTTGATTGGGCAATCTCATAGATAAACGAGGAGGTCAAAATCTTAGAGAGAAAGGAAAAATGGGACAAAAATGAACGTACTCTATCAAAATTCTGATCGGACAGTCTTGCAGTCTTCGCTGCCAAAAGTCTAATACTCCGATCGTAAATTTAATAATAAAATATTCAGGTGTCATTTTAATTATGCAACTTCTACTCTAAAACTATTTTTCTCGGTCCTTACATTTACCTTTTGAATTCTCTCACATTTTCATTTTACCAAACTATTAATCTCTATTTCCTTTCCTTATCTTCCTTCTCACCTTTTTTTGTTCTTATAAATTATAAGATTAAGGTTATGAAGTATCTCTCATTTTCGGATAAATGTGTTCTTCCTTTTCTTTTAGGATTGAGATGTTTATGTATTTATGTATAACGTAACAAGTTCTACCTAAGCATTTTGAATTATAATTTTCGTGTGTGATAAAATTTAATTATAGTTTCTTGATGTTGAATCCAAGGGCAACCAAATCATAGACATGCCAGACAGCTGGTAGTGACAATACTTGGCAAACATCAATTTTAGTTGTACCGTCTTAGGAAATTTATGTAAAATGTACGATGAATTGACTTCTTAATTATAAATAAAACTATACTTAAATATGCTTTCATTTCTTATAAAATAAATAAGTTTTGAATTTTATTATTGTACTTTTATTCAATTTTATTTACTCTCTTAAAAATTAGTTTTCTTACGCGGTTTGATTAGATCTCTTTCTTCACTTGTTGTCGTCTTAGTTTCGTGACAATTTTATTCAAAAGGTTGTGTTTGTTTGTCTTGAACTCGAGAAGATATACATACTTACATAACTTAAAATCCGAATAACTTAATTAAAGAGATGATCAGTTTTTTAAATTAAAATCTGAATAACTTAATTTTTTATTTATATATTATTTTTATTTTAATAATAAAATATTCAAATATTATTTTAATTGTATAACTAATTTTTTCAATCCTTACTCTTACTAGCTATATACGGAAATGATATCAAAATAAAATTTCTAAAATATTTATTTTCACGACAAAGTCAAATTCATAAGAAGATAAAATATATTAACATATTCTACTCGTTTTTTTGAATTTTTTTTGAGAATCATGTTTTTTTTTAAGTTGACCAATGAAACATTTGAAATTGAAATAAACATAGATATTAATATATTCTACTTGCTATCTCTGAATTAAAGAAACTGCTAATCATAGATATTTTTTTTTTAAAGTTAACGGGTGATATTTTTCATATACTTTTATATATATATATATATATATATATATATATATATATATATATATATATATATATATATATATATTATAAACAAAATTTGATTATTAAGCGGGAAAGCATACTCGTTGTATCCAACCCATTATAAATTACCTTAAAACGACCTGATTTGATATGGTCTATGAAAAAATAAATAACAACAAAAATAATTTAGGTCAATTTAATGAGTTGTCGAATCAGACGAGATGAGTCACTAATTAAAAATAATATAAAAACTCTCCAATAATACTTAAATTAAAATAATGTAAAAATTTGCCAATAATTTAGTAAACATCAATCCCAATAATTTCCATTAATTTGGTCCTAACAAATTATCTTTCTCAAGATCTGAATGATAAAAAGGTAAAAAAAATGAAAATAAGACTACCAATGCTTCTCACAAATAAAGAAGAATAAAATTTGTTTTACATTTCAAATATTAAAAAAAAACTACTCTACGATTTTTATTTTTAAAATAGAATATTATATTGTAATAAAATAATAGGTGATCTATTGATCGTAAAGGGGCTTATCGTTGTAGTCACGAGTAAACCTATTGTAGTGTTCGTTTTAGAGGAAAGTTATAAGCCAATTTCTTCCTGCACCATATCACTTTTAATCTGCACCCTATCATCTTTTTTGAAATTTCCAAAATTACTCTTATTTTAAATTTAAAAATCCTAAATAATAAATATAATTCAAAACTAAAAAAATACATTTCAAAACACAAAATTAATAATGCATTTTGAATAAAAAAAAATCGAAACTAAAAAATGTATTCCAAATATTCAAATCCAGAATATTTCTGAAAGTAATTTTTATTCACGTTCTTTTTTTATTTAAGATATTTTTGTCATCTTTTAAATGATTTTTTGCATTTTTAATAACAGATTGAATATAGAATTGATATGGTGTAAGAGAATTTGTCAAGTTATAATTCTATGTTATGAAACCCATTTAAAACAGAAACTGGAAAAAACAATAAAAAAAAATACGAGAAACAAGACCTTTCTTCTCCGTACATAACAAATAGTATACTATTGCATACTAACAAAATACAAAGTAATGTTGCAAAGTTAAGGACACATAACATCAGTATTTGACATTATTTTTTATTTTTATTGATAATGAAAGCTTAGAGCCGAAATATGAGGGTTCTTGGTAATTTGTAAGAGATAAGAATGAAAAGATAGATGCGACAAAGCTTTCACATCCTCTGCCGTGGGTGTTCAAACAGAAACCAAATTGCCATTTTCTTTTTAATATAAAAGCTATTTAAACACCAAAATACAGTGAGAGAAATCAGACTTTTAAAACTTTTGTCAACAGAAAAATAAAAGCTTGATAGGTATGTGAAGAGGTAATCACTTTAAGAAGCAACAATAAAGTAGTGTTATTCATTTATTACAATTTTCCCTTTAACAATAAGAACTCGACCTTTTCCCTTTAACAAAATTTTCATTTTATTTCTTATTACGAAATGTTTTATGCCATTACAATTCTTATTTTTCTTGTATATGGAGATATAATTACCATCATTATTATTATATAAGTACTTATAATGTTAATATATATCATCAAGTATTTTCATTTCATGGTCGAATTCTTTACAACAACAGAATATATCTCACAAACCGCAAAATATTTTCAAATAACATGTTTAGTATAACTAATGTACGGAACAATGATTTAATATTAAGATTAATTTAGTAAATCAGATTCAATAATAAAAGTTTACGTTTTACTATAAATGTATCTTCCAAGACAAAGGTACATACTTTAATAATATGTATTACTTTAATTATTTATAACTGAGTATTATTGACTTTTTTTTGTTACAAATACTCTCACTGTGACTATGACTGAGGTCGAAGACCAAAATAAATAAATAAAATCAAAATTTGAGATTTAGAAGAAATAAAAAATCAAAATTTAAAAGAACTGAAGAACCAAATATAAAAATCAAAATCAAAATCAAAAACTAAATTTATATAGAAGATACACATAAAGAAATATTCACTCTAAGGTGAAAAAAAACCTCTCACACATACAAAAATAGTACTTATAGTACATACAAAAATTAGTACTTGTATTGTAGTACATTGTGAATGAAGGAACATTTTCTTTTGATGTATTTAATTAATTTGATGCCGACTTTCTATTCTCACATCATTAATTAATTAGACTCTTTACATAATACATTAAACTCAATGACATAACATAAGAGAACATTTTAAATGTCAATGTACAATTCTTTTATACATACGAATACATAAAATAAAACTCGTATTATTTTAGTGTAGAAAAAATTGTCGGTTATTGTAAATCCCCTAACAAAACCATTTGGAGTGTAGACCAATAAATCAAATGGATATAAAGAGTATGAACACAGTTCAATATTCTAGAATCGAGTGATCACTTTTTCGTGATTTGTTTCTTTTCCGTACAATTTTTTTCTCACATCTTATTCCTTACATGTTATAATATTCATTAGGGTTGGTTTCTTCTTAAACGAAAGACAAAAACTATAGGATGCAATAGCACTTTGAATTGGTTATTGTATTCAAAGGTTTATCTGGCAACAATGGCTGTCTCCCACCATGGAAGAGTCAACGTCACGAACAGCTACCTAATTGTGCTTCAATGGACGGTGGTGACTTTGAAACCCTTCTCTTTGTTTTTTTCTGAGTTCGTTTTGCAATAAAATATAGCTAACAAACAAGAATTTAAAAAAAAATATGGTATATATAAGAGATTCACTTGATAAATGAGATACTGTTTTTCTTTTTATAAACAGTCAATTTTATTTTTTTTATGCATTCATTCATATATTGCTTTCATATCTCTCACACTGTGTATACTATAAGAATCTTCACTCTTTGAATTTCCTCTCACCATTGTATATGATGTCAAGAGTGTTACAAAAATTATTACATAAAATTAGGTGGTAACTATTAGGATGTATTATATAATGAAGGATTAAGATAAAATATTTTTATTATTTTAATTTTTTATAAAAAAATTGTAAAAAAATCACTAAAAAAATCATTAAATAAAAATTAATTTTAAAGATAAAAAATAATTAATTACTATATTAACTAAATTAGAGACATTTTAAAAACTGAAAAAAAAAATTTAAATTAATTTATATTATTGTTAAATAGTTTCTAAATTGGTAACTAATTAACAATCAAAGTTTTTTCTATTAAATTTAAAATCTAAATAATTGATACTTAAAATCTTGGAAATTAATTAAATATCAATTTAGAAACTATTTAACAATAATAAAAATTAATTTAAAAATAAATAAATAAATTAGTCTTTAATTTAATTAATATAATAATTAATTATATTTTGTCTTTAAAATTAGTTTTTATTTATGATTTTTTTTAGTGATTGTTACGGTAAAATATGAACACAAGCATAAGAGTAGTCTTGGTAGATAATTTATGATTGAACACCCTTAAAAAAATTGTTATTTTTAACGTTGTTTTTCCTTATTTCGTCGTATATTAATTTTGAATTATATCTTTAAATGTAAATTTGAAATGTTCTATCATTAAGTGACAGTGTATAGTCTTTATTTCATCTAATATCATAAGATATAATAGGAATCAATTAACAACACAACACAAGGTTATACCAAATTAATCAATAATATCAAATTCGATAATTAAATCTACAATTGTTTTTAATATTTTTAGGTGTAACTTTGTTCATTATAACCCTCCTATATCCAATTCAAATACAATTGTTTAGTAAAGAAAAATACACGTGTTGCCTCAAAATTATGGTTACAATTAGAGTTAAATTTTAATTAAGGTGCGCAATAAACTAATTGTGTAAAAAAATCTGTGTAAAATAATAATTAGTCACACATACTTTACTTGATTATTTTTATATATCTTTGATTTAATTAAGTTTTTACTATAACAAAAATATATATGTTCCATTCATTTCTACCTGCCACATCCACTCATGTCTTTTAATTCCTTTGACCATATCGTAATCAGAGTGAAGAGGTTACGTTCTACTTTAATTAAAGTGTGGACGATATCATGGTGTGATTTAAGGGATAAGAATTCATCTTCAACCAATCAACATGCATATTAGATTCTAGAATATTGACATGTTTGTGATGTGAAATGCTACTTATTCTAAACCGCGTCACAAATTGTTCATATAAACAGATTTGTTCAATATATATTATTTTGTTAACCTTACCAAAAAGCTTGTAAAAATAGGTTATATATACGATAATGTAATTAAAAAATGCATCATAATATATATATATATATATATATATATATATATATATATATATATATTACATGTTTTTATATATAAGAAAATTTAAAGCTTCATGATAAACCCGTATATAATAAGTTTATCAACCATACCTGGTTACGTGAAAATAAGTGCATGGACTATTGAAAACGCGTCCCAAGTTGAGGATTGAAAGTGAAATGTGGTGTATATTTATAGTAATTAAAAAAAATTCTTTATTTTGTGAAATAAATAAGAGAGTAACATTTTTTATAATTCTTTTATGGAAGGTAACCAAAAAAATATTTTGTTGAATTTAAAATGCTAATTAAAACACATAATAAAGAATAAGTTTAGAATTAAATGATATAAATTTTTTTAAAAATAATAGTATTTAGAGTAATTGTTTTAAATGGATTAGAGTGCAGTTTGTGTCTCACAACGTTCATTTGTTGAATTTTTCCCAATTCAGACTAAAAAAATGCTTTAGACGATGTATGAGAAGCGGTTTGGATTGTAGTGGTAAGCGAGTTGTGGAAACATAGGAACAGTGTAATTTTTGAATAGGGATGTGGCTGACGTTTCAGAAGTTTTTGCCTTGGTTTAATTAAAAACTTGGTCGTGAGTCACTGCCAAGTCTCATGCTACGCTTTTCTCATTTTCTGACTGGTGTCTTGACCCTCTAGTCCGTATAAGGATGATTTGTTGATGTTTTTTTTCCAAGAATTTATTCTTTTAGTTGAGATCTCAGGATCTAATTAGGTGAGTTGACTTGAATTTTTTATATAAAAATTAACCATCCATAAAGTGGTTTACAGTTATTAATTTTTTATTTTCAATAAAAAAAATAAGAAATTCTCATTCATTATACGTCTCATGTTTTCCTGTTGTACCCACGCTTTAGAAAATACCAAAATTGTTGTTTTTTGTTTTTTAATTATGAAATACAGAATTTGAAGACATTTTGAATTTTAGTATTTAAAAATTAATATTTTTATAATTTTTTTTGTATTTGAGAATGTATAATCTAAAATACAATTTTTATATTATAAAATATACCTTATAAATTACACAATCATAAATATGTAGTTTTTTTTTCAATAAACTCTCATAAAATACTTTTGGATCTGGAAAAAAAATTATATTATTCGAAATGTATTTGAAAAACTTAATATATTTTAGACTGTGAAATTCATAATCGGAAACCTCAACTTCAAAAACTGACGCAGTGCAGCAATACGGTTCCAATCTCAAAAAAGGGATGTGAAAGAATTCTACAAAGGATCTGTGTCTGTGAAATGAAAACAAATAAAGAGGGGGGTACTGGCAAAGCGGGTCGGCTTGTAAAGTAGAACGGGTTTAACTTTTCATCTCACTAATTCACATTAGTCCACTTCGCATAATTCGTAGTCCTACATGCCAGCGGCGGGACGGGTAGCTTGATTCGCAAGCCCGCAAAAAAAAATACATGAAATGAATGTTCTGTTTTTTTTTTTTTAGTAGAAAATTACAAAGGTTATTGGAGTTATAATTTTTTTGAGATTCGTTTTTGATCTAGTTTTGGAGATAAAAATACAGGATATTGGATATGATATTTTTCATATAATTTGAAATAAATAATAGTAGATATGTTATGTAGTGAGTAAGTCAAGAATATTGGATGGAAGGTTGATACTTGAATTATTTAACATTCTATTAATGTTTATTGATGTATTAATCCTAATGTCTGACCCGCAAACCAACGGACCAACCCTTTACAGAGCTGGTCAAGTATGAGACGGGCCTATGCGGATGGGCTGACCCACTTTGAAGTAGGACTTTTTTTTCATTAAAGATAAAATGCTATTTTCACTATGGGGTATAGGAGTTCACGAAGAATTTACAATCTCTGCAAGAGCTTAATGGTTGTATTACTTTTTAAAAAAATTAATTCTTATTTATTGCCTATTTTATAAACAGATTTATTTATATTAGAACCACAGAAAAAAAAATTGAAAATAGTTATAATTAATTTAAATTAAAAAAATATTTTAGTATGCATGCTTCTGAAATGAATCTTCTTGAGTAAGTTACTGAAACTCCTTGTGGTGTCTCTTTTTAAACTGACACCCTTCCCTCTCTGCTTCACTCACTCCACAAACCAATCTCACTTTCCCTCAAACAAACAGTGGAATTTCTCTTCTTTTCTTTTACCTCCTCAACTTCTCTGCGGTTCCTCGTACCCAACATGCCTCAACTGGACCGCACCGTAACCAGATCTAACAGCAGACAGCCGCCTGCGCGAAGGCTGCCTCCGCCCAGGGGGCTAATCAAAATCAGAGCCGTCAAAACTGTCGTCAGCTCCATCACGGCGTTTGCCTCTTCTTTGGTTCCACGCCCAATCGCTAACGGAGAATCAGACGGAGCTTCTCAAACCTCTCACACCTCTCCTTCCACCACACCACCCCTTCCGAGTGCCTACAACTCCAACACCTCCTCACCCTAACCGGGTCGGGTCGGGTCGGGTCGAACCTTCGGATCCCAACACATTCAATCATGTGATAGTTTAGTCTCTGCTGGTGTGTTAACTCAGAATGTTTTTATTAATGTCGAAATTCTTTTACTTCATAATTAGAATAAGTTTTAATGTGTGTATTTAATTGAGTTTCCGTTAATTTTTTTATTTTATTAAATGTTTATAATTTTGTATTTTTAATTAAGTTCTTGATGTTTAATTTTGTTGTTAATTGAAGAAAGTAATTGTTATCTTGAGATCCTATCTCTCGTCATCTTATTTATGTGGTTTTACGTAAGATTTTATAATTATAATAAATATTACTCATCGGATAAAATGAAAAATGATTTCTTTTATGTTTCTGGGTAGCTTACACATTATTATTTAAAAATTTATTTCTCACAGAACCTCACATTTATTACGACATGAAATGAAAGCAAGTAGATAAGATAATATAACACTTACGTTTCATTTAATGAAGAATTACATAAACGATAGTTTAATTTAATTTTTTTGTTGAAATAATTAATAATTTTTTTTATCACATTTCAATTAAAAATACTAAAAATTTATGAGTATAAAAAAAGTAGGAAAGCATGTAGAAATTTCTTATTTGATTTGGTGCTGTATTAAATTTTCATATTTATTAGCATTGGCTCCTTTTTTTTATTTAATTAATTAGCCTTGGATTTTAATAGGTGTTTGATTTTTGGTAGTTAATTGGCCTCGATTGCGACGTTGAGAACAGAGATATTTCGAGTTTCTCTTCCGCAAACGAGGTAGCACGTGTGTAAATATAATTGATTATATCGTATTATTACGTATATAATAGATATAATTTATTATTATTATTATATAATTAAGTATTATTAATATTTGTATTTTATTGATATTTGTATTTTTATTATAATAAATAAAAAAATTAAATTATTTTAAATATAAAATATTTTATTTTAATGTTATTATTTTAAATATAATTTTCTATTTATTAAGATAATTATTGTTATTATTTTAAAATATAATTTATATTCAGATTTTACATTTTTTATTTTAGTTGAAATTTATATGTTTTAAAATTACTTTTTTTTATATTAAATCATTTTTAATTTATCCTCCAACTTTAATTGTTTTTTATTTCTTATATTATTTAATTCATTTTAATTTTTTATTGTATCAAATCAATTGAGTTAACTATAAATTATTTTTCTTTTCTTTTAGTACAAACAATTTTAATTTTCAATTTTTTTCACTCTCTCTCTTGTTGAAACATAACATTAATGACCAATGAATAGGGAGATTAACCACATTGGAAATGAATGGCTGCCACAGGGTAATCAATCACTAATCACTTGTCAATTTCTGATTAAGGTATTTATTCCCTGAAATTAAATAATACTAATAATAGTTAATAATATATGTTGTTTCAAGCATAAAGCGAAAATTTTGCCAAATATTCGTTTTTTTCTTCTTCGAGAAGAATTCAGATTTGTTTGGGTTCTATATTCGTATTGAACAGTACCTATTATAGTGATATCTTTTACAATATTTTAACTTTAATAATTGGCTTATTTTTTTTGCATCATCGTAATATATATTTTTATTTTCTAAAAAAATCGTTTAGATAAAATGTTAAAAGATTAATAAAATTAATGTATTTAACTTTTTTTTAATATGACCAAAATAATGTATATGATTTTCTTCCCGGTCAAAGACTCGAACGACCGAAAGTATGAATTAATAATATAAGATAATAAATACGTGGTAAGAAGACAATTACACCTAACGTTAATTAAATAAATTAAAGGTACGTCGAAACGTACTTTCTTAATATGAGGAAGTCACTACAGAAGATCTAAAGACCACTACCCATGTCTTGGTGACCAGTTATCTATCCCACACGAATGTGAAGACCTAAGTCAACCTATAAAAGAACTTTTGAGAGGAAAAAAATGTATATTTTTAAGATCCTAAGATAATAGACTAATCACTAGTATTGACTTGAGCGCGTCGGAGTACCATCGCAAATACCCGCCGACCGACAAAACACACGCCAGAGAAAAGCAAGAGAGAAGAAGTCTTGAAGAATTGAAAAAATTACCAGCACAACAACAAATTGTATATAAAGTGAATCATCATTACTCACACCTTATTATCTACATTCCCCAAATTTATATTCTGGTAGCACGTGATATGTGTGCCACAGATCTGCTTTATATAGGTTAAAAAGTGGCAAAAATATCTTTCTTGAAATGATACAAAATTTATTACATTCATGAATATAAGAAATGTGCATGACAAAGAAGGAATAAGAAGCTCTAATTAGCACTGAAACTAAATCACTGTGATTGCTTTGATTAGTAAATTTATGAATGGAAATGGAAAAAGACGAGCACTCTGAAAGTGGATTCTCTGATCAAATGATTACAGTACTTTTTTGACTATGGGTAGCTTCAAAATTTTGAACATGACCAACGTTATCAGGTTCGAATATATTCATAAGGAGAAAAAAAATCAACTTTAGAAAACCCAATTTTAAAGTTAGCTTATTTTCTTATGTAATGTAATTTGACTTTGAATATTAACTGTACTCAATATGAACTTTTAAATCTTAAATTTTAAATATATTTTTTCACGTTAATAATTAAATATTTTAAGTATAGAATTAGGTATTCACTTATGCTCAAGAAATATATATTAAGATATATTTATCATATTAAAAAATAAATTTAAGTTTAAAGTTTAAAAAACTAATTTCTAGTTGCTCTCATTTACATATATATTATAACTATATATTGTAACGTATGAAAAAATATAACATAAAAATATTATATTATTATTCAGCTGCATATTTAGGTAGTTCATTTTTTCAAAAACTTCTATTTCTATTGTTACTGTTTTTTAGGTATCTCTAAGGTTGTGTTTAGATTAAGGAGTAAGAGTGTAAGAATTTGAAAGAATAGATGTGTGAAGATTTTGGAGGAAAATATGAAAACAGATTGATGTATGTTAGAAGAAATTTGTGAGAAAATTTTATTGAGATTTTTGAGTGATGTATGGTTGTGAGAATATTTTTGTTTTTTTTAAAAGTGTAAAATGCAAGATTATAAATTTATCCTTGTCTTTAGAAAAATAGAATAATAAAATATTATGTATTTTTGTCTAAATTTAGAAGAATTAAAATTATTAGTAGTATAATCCGATATAGTTGAATAATTAATTTTGTAAAAAATATGAGTTGCTTGAAGAAAAATAATTTACATTTACAATTTTGAATATAGGTAAAAATTGTAAATTGTTATATAGAAATAAATAATTTAAATATTCATAAATTTTAAAAAATTATAAATTGAAAATCCTTTTATATTAAATGTAAATAGTTTTATTATATTTGTAATAATAATAATAATTTTTAGATGTTTTTTTTACTATAAATAACTATATATTTTGTATTAAAATTTTATTTTATTATTAATTATTATTATTTCATTTTATTAAAATATTTTTGTTAGTTAAATTTATTTAATAACTAATATTTGTAATAAAGTCTACTTTTTATTAATGAAAAATGTAAAAAAACAAGAAATCCTAAAATAAAAAAGGGTAAATTTGAAAAAAACTCAATGCTGAAGTGATAATTAACTTTTTTACCATTAACACTTATCCCAAATATATTGTTTAAATGGTTAGAAATTAGGTTGTTTTTCAAGGTAAAATCTTGATAAAATTATGTCGATCATAAAATATTTCTGTTGGTAATGAAATCATAGAATTGACCCTCTTAGCTCTTAACTTTCTATGTACCGCCCTGGTAGTCGGAAGTGATGACGTGGCATCAAGCTATTGTATAGGCGTGTTGCTGGGATGCCTGGCTGGCAGAAGGAAAGGAAGTCGGGGGGCTCGTGTAGTCGCCGGTTACTAAGTTGGCGTGCTCCGATCTCCAGCACACCAGAACCGGCGGTCACCGGGTTAAAGATGAAGTCGCCAGATGTAAACCCAGGCGACCAAGTGATTAGAGATCGCCGAAGAAAGGACATCGCCG